>ERZ1066124.42-NODE-42-length-126368-cov-26.299352_pt1 | contig 126368 bp, 122 predicted proteins | sample MGYA00382771_ERZ1066124 | MGnify/ENA primary metagenome ERZ1066124 (study PRJEB33369, sample SAMEA5778354) | biofilm metagenome | biome: Industrial cooling water; feature: Water cooling tower basin; material: Biofilm | place: United Arab Emirates | collected... | reverse complement strand
TTTGCCACAATTTGCCACAATTTGCCACAATTTGCCACAATTTGCCACAATTTGCCACAATTTGCAATAATTTGCCACAATTTGCCACAATTTGCTAGGTTGTTATTTTAAATAATCTTGAGGGTTTAGGGCTTTCCAACCTAAATCGGAACTAGTACGGACTTCAAAGTGTAAATGAGGTTGGGGTGATGTTGGTTTTCCTGTGGTACCGACGGTTCCGAGGATGTTACCTTGTTGAACTTTTTGACCTGCTGTGACTTTAATAGTTTCTAATTGAGCGTAACGAGTTTGTATTCCTTTTCCGTGGTTGATTATTACTAAGTTTCCATAGCTACCTTGTGTACCCGCAAATGCTACGGTTCCGTCTCCTGTTGCTTGTACTCCGGTTCCTAATGGCGCCAGTAGGTCTATTCCACTGTGAAAAAAGACTTCGCCGTTTTTAGGATTATTTTGCCATCCGTAGGGTAAAGCTATTGTTGCTAATGCAGCAAGCGGATAAACAGCGAAGCGTATGGAAGTAGAAGTATTTGTACTGGCTGTTGATATTTCGTCAGATTGCTCAGAAGGGCGCCTTGATGGAATGAATACTAGTCGGGGTATGGATTGGCAACCATTAATTTCATATAGTACATCGGCACGAATTTTATATTGCTTTGCGATATCACGCCAGGTCATTCCGCGCGGGACTTCAACGATGATACCGTTATAGGGAGGTATCAAGATTTGATTACCTGCAATAATCGCACGGTTTTGCAGCCCCGGATTCATGGTAAGAATTGATTTAGGCGTGAGATTATACTTTTGGGCTATTGTTTCAAGGGTTTCACCACTCGATACCGTATGTCGCAAAAACCGCGATAATGCAGCTCTTGGACAACTGCTACTACTTTGAGCTAGCGTATTTGATGAAAGTGCTAGTAATACGGCAAATATGTTAAATACGTAACAAATTATCGGTAAGTAGATGGGAGATTTCATGCATGAATCCAAGTGCAGCAGTCTTATTAATTTTAGGTTTTATTTTAGCTTTTAGATGGCGATTTTATAGTAATCGTTCAGGGGGCGCCTTCATATAATACGGTTATTGCCATAGAACCAATGAATACATGGCTATGACTACCTGGCAACAAGCTTTTTGCTTGATTAAACTTATAAATTAGTACTTGCTCGCAGCTTTGTTCTTAAAATTATTGTCTCTTACGTGTTATTACTATGAAATTATCCTTAAAGCAATTAATTGTTTATTTTTCTCTTGTGACAGTTGGCGGAATGTTCGGTGGTAGTATGGCAATGTTTGCTAATTCTTTTCTTGCTCCACAAGCAAGGCGCCAGTTTCAAGAGTTAAGAAATGTTACAGTTACCTCAACCCCAGATACAATTGTGGCGCCTTCTGTAGGAGGTGTAATTGGCGCAGTTGGAGAGCAAGATGTCAATTTTATTTCTGCTGCGGTTCAACGTACAGGTCCATCAGTTGTACGAATTAATGCCACTCGCAAAGTCGCAAATCCAATTTCGGACGCATTCAAAAATCCAATATTAAAACGGTTTTTTGGTGAAAATGAGCAACCAGTACCCCAAGAAAGAATTGAACGAGGTACTGGTTCTGGTTTTATTTTGAGTCAAGATGGTCAATTACTTACAAATGCTCATGTCGTCGCTGATACCGACACAGTGCAGGTGACACTCAAAGATGGTCGGACTTTTGAGGGAAAAGTTGTAGGAGTTGATTCGGTTACGGATGTTGCTGCCGTCAAAATTGAAGGTTCTAAGCTACCAACGGTAAAACTAGGTAACTCACAAAATTTAATTCCTGGACAATGGGCAATTGCAATCGGTAATCCACTCGGTTTAGATAATACCGTGACTATTGGCATTATTAGCGCAACTGACCGTACAAGCGCCCAAGTTGGGGTGCCAGAAAAACGAGTCAGTTTTATTCAAACTGATGCTGCTATCAACCCTGGTAACTCAGGTGGCCCACTTCTCAATTCTACTGGTGAGGTAATTGGTGTAAATACTGCCATTCGCGCTGATGCACAAGGTTTGGGGTTTGCTATACCCATCGAAACTGCTGCGCGTATAGCTGGCGAACTATTCACGAAAGGGCGCGTCGAGCATCCCTTTCTGGGAATTGAAATGGTAGATTTAAGTCCAAACAAAAAACAGCAAATTAATCAAGAAAATAACCTAAGCATCAAGCAAGATACGGGGATATTGATTAAAGGAATTACCGAAAAATCTCCAGCGCAGAAAGGCGGACTTCAAGTAGGCGATTTAATTGTCAAGGTTAATCGCAAACCCGTAAGAACGGCCGCTCAAGTTCAAAAGCTAGTAGAATCAAGCTCGGTCGGCGACACTCTAGAAATAGAAGTCAACCGTAATGATAAAATTCAGGCTTTCAAAATCCAGTCGGGAACTTACCCGCTCCGTTAATTGCGCTTATGGCAGTTTTAAGTGCCGTTAGATAAGCCATTAATTAATTAATTTGAATTAATGGCTGCTATTTAAATTATCCAAATGCATTCGCTGTTCCATCTGGCGAAGAAAATATCCCGTCATCATCGCCGATGCCAACAGTCCGGCTAAATTGTCGCGGTCGGTTGTAATTTGTACGTTGAAGTTGTCGGGAGGCAGCATCCCTACTAAGCCTTGGACGTTTTGCGATATGATTTGCTTAATTTCAGGACTGACTGACTGGGCGACGCGCGCTAGAACTTCCGGCGATTGGTGTTGGAGATAATTGAGTAACGGATTTGGATGTTCCTCAAAGCTCTCATTCATGAGTTCCGAAGTGCGGCCATCGAAGTTGTCATTTAAAAAGTTAGGGTCAAATACCATTGGCTATTTTTTTTAGCTGAGTTGCTAATTCTACTCTAAACCATAGCATTAAGAGTGAGCCACATTCTAAGGTGTGAAGGGCACTATTTAAAGTGTCCCTACAACTGCGCGTGCAGTTATTAACTTGCTTCTGCTTGTGGTAAGAGTTCTAATTCTAACTGACGCTCTTCTTGTCGTGCTACAAAAGGCTGTGGAAGTTGGTCGATTTGGAAGTACTGGTTAAATTTTGCAGTTGTTTGTAGCGAGTACGAGCGAGAATCGCTATCACGACGTTTACGAATAAAGCCTTGCTCAACTAATTCTTGAACATGTTGATACGCTCCAGAACCACGCACGTTGATTAAATCGCTTTGCTTAATTGGACTATGAAGTGCAATCGCTGCTAGAGTCCTTAAGGCGCCTACACCCAACTCTACAGGAATCAGCGTTTGCACTAAATCTTGATAATCTGAACGTACTTGCAGACAGTAACCACCTGAAGTTTCAACTACTTCTAAAGCAGTATCTCGATGGGCATATTCATCAATTAGCTCGATAACTCCCTCTTGTGCCGTCATTCGGTCACATGCTGCATATTCGGCTATTTCGCCAATAGACAAGGGTCTACCCTTTAAATAGAGAATTGCTTCGATTTTTGCCGCTGCTATACTCATTGGCTTTCAAGACAAATAACAAGTGAGTGGCACGGATTTTACCATTATATACTGGTAGCGTCAAGGGTATTTATCCAAGATTAATTTTTCTTTGGTTTAGTATAAATTGGGCGATGGCTAGGTCTTGGGGTGTAGTAACTTTCAAATTGGTTTCCTCCCCAGCTACAACTTTGACTTTGTAACCGCATTTCTCGAATAAAGCCGCATCATCGGTAACTTCCCAGCCGTTTTCAACTCCTAACTGATGACACTCAACAAGTAATTTAACATCAAACCCTTGTGGAGTTTGCGCCGCCCATAAATTTTTACGGTCGGGTGTGCTAGTAATTATCCCACTAGAATCAACAACTTTAATCGTATCTTTTACGGGTATTGCTGCGATTAAACCAGCACATTCACGTACTGAGCAAGCACATCTGTCAAATAAACCTGGAGTAGCAAGACATCTGGCGCCATCATGGATTAGTACTTGTTGTGCTTCTGGTGGCAAAGCCTTTAAGCCATTGTATACAGATTCTTGACGAGTGGCGCCGCCAGTAATCAATTGTACTGGTTTGCTCAAATTTAATGATTCTAAAATTGTATTTATTGCTTCGTAGTCTGTAAGCTGCGATATAATGCCAATCCAGCTAATTTCCACAGATGAAGAAGCCGCTAATAACGTCCAAGCAAGAATAGGGCGCTCGTTCAGCGATAGTAAAAGTTTATTACGGTCGCTTCCCATCCGCTTACCCATACCCGCAGCAGGAATTAATAGATACATAGTTAATAAAATTCAAATAAAACAAGAATACTCAATATAATGCCTAATCACTGCTGAAGTTACCATTAGCAGCAAACAACTAATAGAATGATTAGCGAGTAGCCCTAAGAGCCTAAAAAATAATTATGCGAGTAGTAGCCCTTGTCTCAGGTGGAATAGGCGACCAAATTCTCTTTTTCCCGACAATTGATACAATTAGGCGCCATTATCCAGACGCGCAAATTGATGTCGTTGCATCAAGCCGTTCAAAGGCTGCTTACCGGGTAAGTAAGTCAGTGTCAGAAGTGTTAACGTTTGATTTTGAAGACCGTAATAGTTTAGCTGACTGGGGTAACTTAGTTGGTACAATTCGTGACCGTGAGTACGATGTTGCAATTACCCTTGAACAAAGCTGGGCTGTTGGTTTAATGCTATGGTTAACCGGAATTCCTACCCGCGTTGGCTTTCTTAGTTTTGGTTCTGGGTTTTTAACTTATAAAATACCTATGAACTCCCAACAGTACCTTGCTACTACATATCATGAACTTGTTCAAGGCTTGGGTATTAAATCACCTTGCCCAGAATTAGCACTCTCAGTCCCAAAGCCAGATATTGAATGGGCAACGAATGAACAAAAACGCCTTGGTATCAAAGATACTGGGTACGTAATGTTATACGGTACCTCCGAGTCTTCGTCTGAAACTGGATTGAATAATATTTACCCAACGAAAAATTGGTTGCAAATCATTCAAAATTGGCAACTCAAACAACCTGATATGCCATTAATTGCTGTTGCAACTTCAGAAAGCGAAGAGTTGATACGTACTCTAAAAGAGTCGGCGCCAAATTTCAAAGTTACTGTCCCTGACAATATTGGTAAACTAGCTGCTATGATTGCAGGCGCCAACTTAATGGTATGTGACTCTAGCTACCCAATGCACTTAAGCGTCGCAGTTCAAACCTTCACTGTTGCCTTATTTGGCGCCGATAACAGCATCAAGCTGTTACCAAAAAATGATAAATTCCTCGCCATTCAATCACCCACTGGTAATATAGCGGATATTTCAAGTCAAACCGTTTTAGAAAAAATCTGGGGTGGTTAATTAGTTCTATAGGCAGGCAAACTAGTCTGCCTTGATACAAATTACATTATTTAGTATTTTTGTTTACAACCTCTAGTCATTTAAAATATTTATCTCTTTAAAAACCAGATAACTGGCTTGTTGTAGTTAAGCAAACAGTTTAATATTTTCTTTTGAGTTAATATTTGATTTAATTTTATGAAGAGAAATAAAGCTAACTACAACTGCTTGAGGAAAGATAAGTCTATACCTAAAGACTGATATTTGGTTATGTGGGATAAAAAGTATATTGCCACTACTTGAATTTTCTTTAATCAAGTTACAAACTAAGTTAACAGTAAATTTTTAAATTCGGTTAATTAAAGCTAAGTTGGCGAGAGTTGATTGAATATCGAATTGTATTTGATGCTGGTACCTCAAATACCTTCTTAGGGTGATTTCGACCAATTAAAGAAACTTTCAGGAATTGAAGCTGTATGTTTGTATTTATATTTTGGCAGACTTTTATATAGGTATTAAATATTCTTCGATTGCGAGTCAAGTAACTTTTATGTATTGTAGTTGACTGAGCATAAGATATTCTAATGCTCATAATCAAGTGCGTTGCGTAACATTACAGTAGCAAGTCGAAAGTTTGTGATGATTGTAATTTATAATACCTAAAAATTAAAATGAGTGGTCTTACCCCTCTGTACAAGTCAGAGTAGAGCTAAGTAATATATTAATCTTTCAACGAAGGTTTTGGTTCTGAGGTTAGTGCATCAAGTTGTTATCAGCTTCATAGGTTTCTTTCGTGTTAGAGAGTTCATGTATATCAACTCTTTGTAGCATCAAGGCGCCTGTTAGCTTACTTACATAAGTAGTAATTGTAAAACATGGCACTAACATTGAGTTTAAAAAGCTTATGCCGTAAGGGTTTCAGCTGCATCATCCCAAAAAATAGAAATTTTTTTAATTAATCTGTTAGTTTCGGCAACTGTTTGGGAACACTATATAGGACTGAAATTAGAGGCGAATACAAAGTCAGTCTCTACACATTGTTATCTGAATTAACATTGTGTTTCTATTTTCAACCCTAGTTTGTCAAGTATACCATTTAACAATTGACAGATTATCCAGATTGAATCCACACGACATCTATCTAAAGATAGATAATTAGATAAACTGGAATATTCCTAAAAGGAGATGTATGGGTTGAATAGCTGATTAACCAAATTAAAAGTGATTGGCGTGCGTCTACTGATAGATTTAATATTCTCAAGGGGACAATATAATGGCGATTAAATTACATAACTTTGTTATTACCGGAAAACGATACATCCAAGTTGACAGCCAACCACTTCATATCACTGGCATATTCAAAAAAATCACGGAGTGGATTAAATTACGTAGATGTAGCCTTAATGATATTCATAACGCTTATTATTATTGTGAAGAAGATGGTACAGTTACCTTCTATCAAGCAGATAAAGCGCAAGTAGAGCATCCTGGAATATGGACTTACATGTTATATGAATGTCCAGAAGGTCAAGAAAATGTATTCCCGGACTCTGCAATTGACATAAGTCTAAAACCGCTCTATCGACTTTTAGCAGGTGATAAACTCGCTCAAGAAGCAATCAACATCAATCAGTACCTTGAGTATCGCTATCAAGAAGGTAAGTATCTTGATGTTCAATTGCCATTAGGCTGGAATAATACTGAAGGTAGAAAAATTTCTAATTTATTATATAAAGAGTATCAAGTACTTCATACCTCATCAATTTTCGCCGAAACCGCAGGTGAAAAATATATGCAAGCGGTTATGAAAAAATTTATTCAAGCTGCTACATCTATTCTAGAAGCGGGTGGTAACTCTCTTGAATTTGAGTACATGCAGCACGAAATTCTCAGACAAGTTAAAATTGATGATATGGCTAATCTAATCTTAGATTTAAATGATTATCGTATTTGGCAAGCTTTATTACCAAGCGAATCAAAAGCTGTTGAATATGCTTTTAATAGTGCCTTAAGTCGCATCGCATAAATTAAATAACGTAGAGACGCGATTTATCGCGTCTCTACAACGATTAAAACATTGAAAACAGACCATCTTCTAGGTCATATCCTAATAACTGCGCCATTGCTTTAAGTCTAGATTGGTGGGGTATTTCTTGTTTTTTAAGCCAGTCGGTTAAAATGAAAATCTTGCTCATCAAGAATATTTCTAGTGCTTCTGGGTTGTATTGTATTCCTTCTTTTGTGAATTGGTGCGGTACTAACATTGCCGCATAGCGAGTAAATTCTTTTTCTTGCCAATTTAAAAAAAATGGTAGCCACGGGTAACGTGTATCTAAACGAACAAACCATAAACGAATTTCGGGTATTTCTGAAAGTTCGCGTGGGTCTCCGTCTTCCCTTGGATAGTCAATATTGAAAATTAGCTGCTGCTCGTTTGACAGAATTGCGTTTTTTGAACTAATTTGTTCTATTACCTCAACAGCGGCTGAAATGTCTAGAGTATTAATTTGGTCAATATTTACTGTAATTGTAGTTGACATTTACTTTCTCGCGCTTTTCATAACAAATTACCAGCTATCATGCCTGCAAGCAAAATAAATCCTATCCAAACATTTTGCTTAAACATTTCAGCATATGCTATACTAGTGAGACTGTCATCTTTTAGACGCATTAATTGCCAAGCCCAGCCTAGTGCAGCAAGTGCAAGACTTAACCAGAAAGCAATATGAAGGTGAATAGTAAAACCTAACCAGCCAAGCAGAGCAACAGTACCAATGTAAAAAAGACCAATTGCAATGGGGGCATAGGCGCCGAAAAATAAAGCGCTGGAATTAACTCCAATACGTTTATCGTCTTCTCTATCGCTCATCGCGTATACAGTATCGAACCCTAAAGTCCATAGTACAGTGGCGCCCCATAATAACCAAGTCGGCTGCATTATATTTTTTGTAACAGCGCTCCAACTAATTAAAACGGCAAAACCCCAAGCAATGGATAGTACCAATTGTGGAACGGGAAATACTCTTTTGGCGCCTGGGTAAAGAACAATAACTGGAACGGCAGCAACACACAACCAAAATGAGAGTGGGTTAAGATAAAAAGCCAGACCTGCCGCACAAACAAAAGAAATAATAGCAACAGCGATACCAACTTTTACAGAAAGCGCGCGTGAAGCTAGAGGACGGTTTTTAGTGCGCTCAACTTCTGGGTCAATGTTTCTATCCCATAAATCATTAATTACACAACCAGCAGCACTAGTAGCAAGGGTGCCAAGCACAATGACGCCAACTAAAGGTAGTGGAGGTTTTCCCGCTGCTGCTAGGAATACAGCCCACAAGGCAGGAATCATTAAGATTAATCTTCCTTCGGGTTTGTGCCACCTCAAAAGCTGAATTACGGCAACAGCCGTGTTTTGGTGGTTTTCGAGTGACTTTAGCATGAACAGGAAAAATGAATTGCAAACAATATTTAATACATCTTCACATTTACAGGATAACTTTTTTTGCTATTGATTAAGATGATTCATCAACAATAACCTTTTAAATACATTAAATTTGTTGTGTTGATGGTAAGCAGCTAAGTGAATGTCATATTTTGTTGGTTTAAAGCTTGCGGTTCGTTCATAGAGATAACTAAAAATGGTGGATACAGTTACGTCGGCTAGCTTTTCAGTTGGATTAACAACAACTGACCTACAACGGATAATTGCTGCAATTGATTTGGGAACAAATTCATTGCACATGGTAATTGTACGGATTGAACCGACATTACCAGCATTTAGCATTATTGCTAGAGAAAAAGAAACAGTTCGACTTGGTGACCGAGATTTAGAGACAGGTAATTTAAAGCCTGAAGTTATGAAGCGGGCAATTGCTGCACTGCGGAGGTTTCAGGATGTTGCGAAAACCTTCAACGCCGAAACGATTATAGCTGTGGCGACTTCTGCTGTGCGTGAGGCGCCTAACGGTAGAGATTTTTTACACAAAATCGAAACTGAGTTAGCGTTAGAGGTTGATTTAATATCCGGTACTGAAGAAGCACGACGAATTTATTTGGGTGTGCTGTCGGGAATGGAATTTAACAACCAACCTCACATGATAATCGATATTGGTGGTGGTTCAACCGAGATTATTTTGGGTGATAGCCACGAAGAACGAGTTCTTACTAGTACAAAAATAGGCGCCGTGCGCTTAACAAGTGAACTAATTACCACTGACCCAATTTCTACGGTAGAGTTTGACTACCTCCAAGCATATTCAAGAGGAATGCTCGAACGTTCGGTAGAAGAAGTACGAGCAGACTTACGACTGGGTGAGTCTCCACGGTTAGTAGGGACAGCGGGAACTATCGAAACACTAGCAGCAATTCATGCGCGCGAACATTTAGGTTTTATTCCTTCAACGCTCAACGGTTATCAGTTTCCATTGCGAGACTTACGTGAGTTAGTAGCTCGTTTACAAACTATGAGCAACGTCGAGCGGGCAACAGTTCCGGGAATGCCAGAAAAGCGTTCAGAAGTAATACTCGCAGGAGCAGTTATTTTACAGGAAGCAATGACGTTGCTAGGATGTGAAGCTATTACTGTTTGTGAACGTTCGTTGCGTGAAGGTGTAATTGTTGACTGGATGCTGACCCACGGTTTAATAGAAGACCGTTTGCGCTACCAAGGTTCGGTACGTCAACGTAGCGTACTCAAAACAGCCAAGAAGTATCATGTTAATTTATCTCATAGCGACCGTGTAGCAAACTTTGCGACAAGTATATTCGACCAAACAAAAGCTATATTACACAACTGGGATAACGAAACACGTCAGCTACTATGGTCAGCAGCAATTTTGCATAATTGTGGTCACTACGTTAGCCATTCTGCCCACCATAAACACTCATACTACTTAGTTCGCAACAGCGAATTACTAGGTTACAGCGAAACCGAAATTGAAATTATCGCCAATATAGCGCGCTATCACAGAAAATCTCCACCAAAGAAAAAGCATGAAAACTACCGCATTTTGGTAAACAAAGAACATCGTTTAATGGTAGATCAATTAAGTGCTATATTGCGTTTAGCAACTGCTCTTGACCGCAGACAAATTGGAGCAGTATCGCGCGTTCATTGCGACTACAACCAACAAGAAAAGCTTCTTAAGTTAAGAATTCATCCATCAAACCCTAGTGATGATTGTGCGCTCGAACTTTGGAGCTTAGATTACAGCAAAGAAGTGTTTGAGCAAGAGTTTAATCTCAAAGTCTCCCCCATCTTAGAACCAACTGTAGTCACAGTCACTTAAGCTTCTTGTAGATTTCTCTTGTAGATTTCTCTTGTAGATTTCTCTTGTAGATTTCTCTTGTAGATTTCTCTTGTGGAGCGGGCATCCCTGCCCGCCCATTCCCACAAAATCATCCCACAAAATATCAAGCTCAAATTGATACAAAATTAAAATAACTATCATTTGATTAAATATATATTTTTCTTCTAATTGAGAAAATTTAAAAACTTATTTTCACGCATTGATACATATTAAATTAATCCATTACTGGAAATAATAGTAGACTCTAAGTTGTTAAGGGTGTACCGATAGCATTTAAGTATATAAACATACTTTTTCAACTATCTATAAAGAATTTTTATTCAATCTCGCTTCATATCAAAAGCGAGAATATATGCTTTTGTCGCGCATTCTATCTGGTTACGTTGTTAAAGCAATATTGAAGATAACGCGAGGTTAATTTAATGTCGATGTTAAATTTGGCTGCCTATAGTTTGTTAGCTTTTGCTGCTCCAGAAATAAACCACGTTCAAAATAATTCTTCTTCAAATACCGATATTTTTGCTGCTCACATTGTAAAAATTAAACAGAATTTACCGTCTGGTTTGAGAATGCGTTTACCATCGGGGACTTTATTAAGCAAAAATACCAAAAATTATACAGTTGAAGTATTTAGCACTTCTCAATCTCGTTCAACCGTTTATGTTTACGATTGTGAACAGCAGCAGTATAGTTGCTTAATTGGTAGTTTTAGTGCAGCAAATACAAGCTCGGATGAAGCTTTGCAAGAATTTAAACAATTTCAAAATATTGCCAAACCGATAGCTATAGCAAATAATCTTCAGGGATATTTATTAAAAGGTCAAGGACAAAACGGACTACCAGATTCGCAACTTATTTGGCAGCAAGATAACCAATTTTATAAAGTTACATTACTGGATGAGTCTAATGATTTACTCAAAATAGTAAATTCAATGGTAGATGCGGCGCCAATTGTAAATAATCAGCTTGCGATTATACCAAGTCGGCGCCCTGTTTTAACAACAGCAGAACAGCTGCGAGGCGGAGAAATTTTAACAACTATCCGCAACCGTAGCTTTATCCAAACTGGAAATGCAGCTAAAGATGGTTTGACAGACCAACCAACTATTGGTGTTAGCTGGGGTGTTAACGATAATTTAGAATTGACTCTAGATGTACAAACAATAGATAACTCTGGGCCTGTTCGTCAGGGTAAATTTAGTGTTCAACGAATTAACTCACAAAGCACTACTAACTTTTTTCAAGAAACTACGCTGCAAGCAAAACAACGAATTTGGCAAAGTCAAAATGGTACACAAGCTCTGAGTGGTGTAGTTGCACTTTCAAGAGCAGGTGGAGGTCGTCCATATCGGTTTAGTGATAATGCTGGTCTTTCTGTCGCAGGACTTAATAAGCAAACTGTTTTTTCTCTAGAACTGCCTTATACTTTCACACCAAACGACCAGTGGCAATTTACTCTGTCTCCCAAAGTTGCTTTTTTACCAGAAGATAATGCCTTATATTTAAACAAACTTCCTGGGTCTAACTCAGGTTTTGGAACTACCTTTGGTTTGGCATCTGGTATTAGTTATAAACTAAATAATCGCTTCATAATTTGGGGTGATGCGTTTGTTCCATTTACTGGAAATAACACGATTAACCGAGACACTGGTTCATCAGCAAAAACTATTGCTTATAATGCAGGTTTAAGGTATGTAATTAATCCTCGACTTTCTACAGATTTATTTGTTTCTAATGCTTTAGGTAACACAGGCGCCTTATCTTTAATTGCCGACAGAGAATATACTGCTATAGGACTTGGCGTTAATTATTTACCAGGAATTACAAATGCCAACCGTAGCTATCCTGAGCGTTTTGGCGCCACACAGCAACCAGCACCTTCTTCATACGCAGGATTTGGATTTTTAGATGGTGGTACAGTTCGCAAAAATCAATTATTAACAACTTTTCAAGCTGGTGGGCAAGGACTTTTACCTAACATTCGTTACGGATTATTAGATGATTTAGAAATTGGTGCTTTTTTAAGTAGTATTCCTGGTACAGTCGATGAGTCGCAATTTGGCTTTAGCACAAAAGTTCGTCTTATGCACCAAGAGTCAGGCAACCCATTTACATTAAGTTTAGCAGGCACAATCGCGCGCTCGAATAACGTTTTAACAAACTTTGTAAATAATAATCGTAACCGATTTCAGCAGTTAGGTCTAAAGAAAAGTGGATTTGCTTTCAGGAATGAAAGGGAAGGAGAGTTATTTGTTTATAGTATCTCTGCTCCAATGCACTACCAATTTCAGGGAGGAAGTGCAGTTTGGCTAACCCCAACTTTAGGTTTTATACAGCGTGATGGATGGGAAATTGCCGGATTAAACTTTGGGGGTTCGCTTCCCTTATCAAAAGACTTAAATGCAATTGCTGAAGTTGGTGTGAATCTCAAAAATAACGGTAACGCTTTTATTGGCAACCAGCGTGAATCAGTTATTCCTTGGACAGTAGGTTTGCGTTGGAATCCATCTTCACTTTTAGGTAATATCATCAACGGTCTAGAATTAGAAGCATACTTCACAAATCGCCTCGGCTCAAATCCTTTTGATAGTCTCAGAGTTCGCGCTGACAATGAAACTACATTTGGTGTCGGTGTATTACTACCAATCCAATTTTAATTGTAGCACAGGCATCCCTGCCTGTGTGAACCTATAAATTGCTGTGTGAACCTATAAACTGCTTCAAACTAGTTGACTTTAACAAATAAATAGACACTATAGTTAACAACACAACCAAGGCGCCTATTAAAGGAAACATTATATTTAAATAAACTAAACTTGGAAGTAAACTTATTTGATAATGTTGAACTAGCAAAAATAGCAAAGATTGCCAATATTTATGTATCGCAAATAGTCCTAGCGAGTATTGAGATAATTTTTGTATATGCCAATTTTCGGGAATTTTGAGCGTGTAAACATAGCAGAACAAAGCTAAGGCGCCGCATACTATCGAAATTCTTCCATAGATACTTTGGTTATAACCATAAATACGTAAATATATATCATGAAGTGAGAATAAAATGTATGCCACTAAGTAATAAAATCTAAATTTTAATACTTTATCTGAGTAATTAGCAATGTAAAAAGCTATTGGAATATAAACAATAAAATTTGATAGCCAATGATAGGGAATACTAGAATTTGCTATACCAACAGTCTCAAAGTATAGCAAAGAAAATATAATAGTTACAGATGATAATAATTTAATAAATTTATTTGACTTAATTTGAAAAAACAAAAAGCTAACTATAGTTAACACCATTAAATTAAATAAGAAATAAAATACAGAATCGCCAGCAAAGGGTAAGCTGGGCTTTAAGCCTGTAATAATATCCCAAGAAAAATTAGGAACTTCTCTAGTAACGGCACACACAAAAATATTATGAAATATAGACCAGAATGTGAATAATTTAAAAAGCTTAATTAATCTAATTTTTAGATATTCTTTGTCTGGCTTTTTGATAAAAAATAAGTAAAGGGAAACAAGGAAAAATAGAGGAACTGCTAATAAAGACAGTTGTAGTTCCAAATCTCGAACTATTCGAGCAATAACGACAATCATTACATGCGTATCGTTATTGACAAAAAAGCTAATAGGGCGTAGGTGCCAAATTAAGACAAAAATAATGCTAATTGCCTTTAAAGCGTCTAATCTATTGTCTCTTTCTATGTTCATCGGTTTCTAGGTAAACTCACCTGATAGATATAGTTCCCGAAATTAGGTGGGAAAGCACAGGCAAGACATCACAGGCAAGGATGCCTGTGCTACGTACAAATTTCTTCACAAATCGCAATGTTTAGGTAAAATTAGGTAAAGCAATCATTATGCGTCGTTAAAATAAAGGCTTTGCCAATCTCATGCAACTGAACGAGCGTGCATCACGCTGGACCCTAGCTCCAATACTGTTAATTGCGCCGTTTTTCCTCTGGGGAACGGCGATGGTGGCAATGAAAGGTGTAATTGACCACACTACACCGATGTTTATGGCTGGGGTACGAATAATACCAGCAGGTGTAATGATTTTAATTGCAGGCGCCTTAATGGGTAAGCCTCAACCACGTTCTAAAAAAGCCTGGTTATGGATTACGCTATTTGCCTTGATAGATGGAGCGATGTTTCAAGGATTCCTCGCTCAAGGATTAGTACGTACAGGCGCCGGCTTAGGTTCTGTAATGATTGACTCACAACCCTTGGCAGTTGCGCTAATGTCGCTATGGCTATTCAAAGAACGCATAGGTCTGTGGGGATGGTTGGGCTTAAGCCTAGGTGTTGCGGGTATTAGTTTTATAGGCTTACCTGAGCAATTAATTCTGAGCTTAGTTTCAAGTAACGTTACTTTTGAGCCGACATCACTGTTACTATCACCTTACTCACTGTTTGAAAGTGGAGAATGGTTGATGCTGCTAGCTGCTTTATCAATGGCAGTGGGAACAGTTTTGATTCGGTACGTCACAAAACATGCAGACCCAGTAATGGCAACTGGATGGCATATGATTATAGGTGGCTTGCCATTGTGGGGAATTTCTGCGGTTACTGAAACACACCAATGGTCTAACTTAGTAACTTCTGATTGGATAGCGCTCAGTTACGCTACAGTTTTTGGAAGTGCAATAGCATACGCTTTGTTTTTCTATTTTGCTTCAAGCGGTAATTTGACATCTTTGAGTTCGTTAACTTTTCTAACGCCAGTATTTGCCTTATGTTTCGGTAATTTATTGCTAGGAGAAGTTCTAAACTCTATACAATGGACAGGTGTCGGTTTAACGTTAATTAGTATTTACCTGATTAACCAACGTGATACCCTAGCGGGAACTAAAACAAAAATACCCGTCAAGGAAATAAGCGCAGCGCAACAAACTACTTTAACCGTACCTGTAAAGCATACAGAGTCAGAAGCAATGCATTCTTGAGTGTAGCTACTGAGCTGGGGTGACATCTTGATTACGCACGGGTGATTCTAGGTTCCAAAATCATAAATCTGATTATTTATTTGATTCAAGGCGCCAATAAAATTTTTCTGTCCAGATCAGAGTTAACATTTACTTACAAATGAAGTTATCGTATTAATCGGTAATTTACAATACATGTACTGACTCAAACTTTCTGATATGAGGCTATGCGGTTCTTCCATCCTGATTACTAGCTGTTTGCTTGCTGGGTTTAGCACAAGTCAAATTGCCCTATCGAGTCAAAAGTTGCCTGATGCTGTCAAATTAGTACAAGCAACACCAACGAATTCACCAAGCAGCACAAATCCTGAAACAAGTAACCAGCGTTTATTAAGACCTGGTAATTCAGGTGCGGAAGTTAAAGCATTGCAAACCAAACTCAAACAGTTAGGGTTATATACTGATGACATAGATGGCGATTATGGTGTTAGTACGCGGATAGCAGTATCAAGGTTTCAAGCAGACAATAATTTAACCGCAGATGGTATTTTCGGCGCCACAACTCGTACAAAACTAGATGCAGTTGTTTCACAAAAAACACAACCAACACCAACAGAAGCGCCAACTGCAACTACCAAGGCGCCTTCGGAGGGTGGAAGAGGTATATTTTGGTGGGCACTAGTTGGACTGGGTTTAGTAGGAACAACTGGTGCTATTGCTTACTTATTGCGAAAATTCAGCCCACCAAAACCAGATATAGGTGGTTTCAAAGTTATAAACTCAGAAGTTTTAAATACAGACTATGGTGAAGGAGTGACAACATACAAAGATTTAAGCCATATCGAACCACAAGAACCCAAGGTAATGGCTTTACCACCACAAAAACAAACAGTTATCCAAGATTTTGAGCCAGTTATTGAGTCAACAGTTGAGCCAGAACCGCAAAATGGTTTACATAACGGTTTGCATGACCCAAATATAACTTCGAGCGAATTACTGGCGCCAGAAACAACTTCTCGTCTTGCCAAAGTTAATATTGTTGACGAATTAGTTAAAGACCTTGGTAGTACTGACCCAAGCAAACGACGCAAAGCAATTTGGGATTTAGGACAGCAAGGAGACTCACGTGCAATTCAACCGCTCGTAGATATAATGATAGACGCTGACTCGCAACAGCGCAGCTTGATATTAGCAGCTTTATCTGAAATTGGTACTCGTACCCTTAAACCAATGAACCGTGCGTTAGCAATGTCACTCCAAGATGAAAGTCCAGAAGTTCGACAAAACGCAATTCGTGATTTAACGCGCGTATACGACATGATGACACAACTAAGTCAAATGTTATATCACGCCACCCACGATAACGACCCGAATGTACAAGCAACAGCAAAGTACGCACTATCACAAATGAATCGAATTCGCTCACTGGCGCCAGATACTTCCCCCGAAGAATAATTTTAAATTTTCACGAGTTAAAATATTGGAAAATAGAGGCGCCTACTTTATATGAAAGCTGTTGAAGTAAATGCCAGCATTGACCAAAACGGAAACCTAATTCTGGATGAACCCATTTAAACAGAAAATAACTCGAATCGCGTTCGAGTTATAGTATTGTTTACAGAACAAGAAGAAAATGATCCTGATGATACGCCTATAGAAGATGTTAAAGCCTCTTTAAGAAGAGGATTTCAGCAAGCAAAAGCTGGACAAACTAGACCAATCAGCGAGCTGTGGAGTAGAATTGATGCCCAATGACGACATTATTTCAGTCCGATTCTCAAATGAGTTTGAAGAAGCACTTTATTGTAGAGTACTATTGTCATTCTGAGCGTAGCGAAGAATCTAAAGTTTTAACTATATAATGAGATACTTCACTGCGTTCAGTATGACATATTAATGAGATACTTCACTGCGTTCAGTATGACAATGTAATTAAAATCCTGACATATATTTTATATTGATTTTGATATTAGTTTCAGGACCTGCGATAAAGAATGCTGATTCGCTAAATTTCGGCGCCCGATTTGTAATTTCTGGGTTTTGAGAAAATCCGAAACCTTCAGTCGGCATTCCCAAGCTGTCCATTTCCATTTTTTTACTGCCATTTGCATCGTGCAATAAAACAACAGCGTAACTACCTGCTTTTAGTTCGTTAAATTTAATATTTAAGGGAATTTCTGTAATTTTGAAGCATTTATCTTGTAGAGCTTTTTTTCCCTCATTTGGAAATCCTTTGCTGCTGCCAAAAAGAGTGATGCAAACTTGACCTGCGTTATTTCTCAAACCGTCGATTTCAACATTAAGACTACCTTTAAAATCAGCTTTTGCGCTTGTAGAGAATAACAACCCTAACAACGGCGCCCATACCAAGTTAATTCCGAATCGTTTCGTCATAAAATTAAAGCTTACCTTGATGTTTCGAGTACCATGCAGAATATATCACCATCACCCAAGCGTTTAAAGTTACTTTTCGTCTCAACCCCAGTCGGAGGACTTGGAACTGGACTGGGTGGAGGTGTTGAACTAAGTTTATACAACATTGCTAAATATTTTGTAGAGCAAGGTCATACACTGCAAATTGTTGCTCCCTCTGGTTCGTTGTGGAGTCGAGATATTTTCAATATAGTTGAAATTACTGGCAATTTACAGACTATTGCTCAAATTCAGGAACGCGATACTCCTGTAACTATGCCTGATAACTCGCTATTGGCGAATATGTGGGAATACGCACGCTCAAGTCAAAACGAGTATGACTTAATTGTAAATTTTGCTTACGATTGGTTGCCATTTTACCTCACACCGTTTTTTCAAACACCGATAGCTCACTTTGTGAGTATGGGTTCGCTTAGTAATGCTCTCGACACAGTTATTGCTCAAATCTCCAAGTTATATCCTGGTACGATTGGATTTTATACCCCTTCGCAAGGCGCCACTTTTCCTTCATTAACTCCTCCGTTATATTACTTAAGCAGTGGTATTGATTTATCGCTATATCAATTTTGTGCCGAACCCAAAGAACAACTGGCAATTTTAGGAAGAATTTCACCTGAAAAGGGTTTAGAAGATGCGATAGCAGTAGCAACACAGACGAATATACCGTTAAAAATAATGGGTAAAATTCAAGATGAAGCATACTGGCAAAAAATTATAAACGATTATCAAGGGGCGCCTATTGAGTATTTAGGATTTCTATCAACTGATAAAATGCAGCAAGTTGTGCGTGAGTGTAAAGCGTTATTAATGGCGCCAAGGTGGGTAGAAGCATTTGGTAATGTAGCAATAGAAGCGCTTGCATGTGGTGTTCCGGTAATATCTTACGCGCGTGGTGGCCCTGCGGAAATAATTAAAGATGGCAAAACAGGGTTTTTAGTAGAACCCGATAGTGTAACAGGTTTAATAGACGCTGTTAAACGTTTAGATAGTATCGACCGTTATGAATGTAGAAAACAAGCTGAGACAGAATTTTCACTTCTTCCTTTGGGCGCCAGATTCCTTCAGTGGTTTGAAGATATTTTAAAATAACCGTAGGATAGGCGTCCCGCCTGTCCGTATATTACTGCAAAAATTTAAGGCGCCGAAAAATATGACTCAACCCCTGCTTAAATTTCTAGCGATAGACAACTATAAAAACCTTTTCTTAGATAAACAAATAAATCTAACAAAACTAAATATATTTATCGGTTCAAACGGTTCAGGCAAAAGTAATTTTATTAACTGTTTGAAATTTTTAAAAGATAGTCTCGTGACTATTCCTGACGAAAGTCGAGGTGTTAGTAGCTTTGAAAACTCAATTACTCAAATTGGCGGAGACAGAATTTTAGACGGCAATGTGGCAAGTCCAGCAGTAGTTAGATTTGCATATTGTTTTTCGCTTTCACAAACAGGCACCTCAGAAAAAGACAATGGAATACTGGATTTAAATATTTATGTTGTTAGAAATCAACCAAGAGTTACTATTTCCAAAGAATTTTTGTATGCTGGAGAGTACTTACATGAATCATCAAAACCTTTATACTATTATAAATTTCATGATAAGGAAATAGGCAAAGGCATTGTATCAGTCGATAATAACGGGCAAAATTCAGGAAGTCATTTTGAACCTTTAGAAAATATACACTCTAATTCTTTGGGTTTAGCCTCAATTCCTAGGCTACTTGAATATAGCCCGTATCCTCCTGAAAATACACCTGTGTATAGAATTAGAAGAGATTTAGTAGAATTTATATCTGGGTGGCAGTTTTATAATGCCAACAATATGGATTTAAATGAAATTAGAACCGCAGAACCGAAACTTGGAGGAAGTGATAAATATTTATCTCCATCTGGCGATAATTTGCCACTAGTTTTAGAAAACTTGATACAGCAAGATATTGATTTTGAGGAAGTTATTAATAAAGCAATGAAGTCTATATTGCCGAAAACACGGCGCCTGATACCGATACGTTCTGGTCGCTTGTCTTTGACTGTGGAATGGTATTTCCAGGGTATTAACGAACCTTTTTACCTAAATGAAATGTCAGATGGAACTGTTAGAATGTTATGCTGGGCGACTATATTGAATTCTCCAGTTTTGCCATCTTTGTTAGTAATTGATGAACCTGAATTAGGTTTGCATGTTTCTTGGATGCCTATTTTAGCTGAGTGGATTAAAAAAGCTGCGGTGAAAACTCAAGTAATTATTGCAACACATAGTCCTGACCTTTTAGATTATTTTACCGATTGTTTGGAAAATGTTCTTTGTTTTTATTCTGAGGACAAAACGCATTTTTCTGTTAAACCACTCTCTAGGCATATGCTGCATGAAAAACTTGAACAAGGTTGGCAATTAGGTGATCTATACCGTGTTGGAGACCCAAGTATTGGAGGTTGGCCGTGGTAGTTTGGGTTTTTGCAGGTGGTGGGGAAGCTGAGGTTAGAGGATTAATTCCTTTTTTAGATAAAAATTTTCCTGGTTGTATATTTGTAAGAAAAACTCCTGTTCGTCAAAAACCTGGTCTTAAGCCTAATAAACAAGTTAGTTACGGAAGAACGGGTCAAGGATTGATTAAGCAAATTGATGAACAGTTACTGATTACGTTACGATATGAACCAAATATATGTAAATTGTACTAACATAGACAATTTTATTGGATTTGCGGCGCCTGAACTTGAATCTTGGATTTGGATTTTGTCCTTGAGAATAGGACTAACAAAACTAGCGATCTTAGTGGTGATTTCGTTTAGAGGCATTGGTAACACAGGGTTTGGGTATAAAAGTCTGTTTACAGCCTGTAATTACACTTATACTAGCGTGTCTTTGGTAAAATGTGCTGAGGGGTAGGGAAGGGGAATGCGTAAAAAATAAAACTAAATGCGATTGCATTCAGTTGAAAATTTGATAATATAATATAATTACTGAGTAAAAGGTAACTTTTCACACTCCTCTCTATTTCTCAACGCAAAAATCAGGGTTTTGAGCATTTCTGACAGAGAAAAATGAATAGTTACAGTAATAAGGTATAAAACAAAATTATTAATCTGTGTTTTTCACTTATGCATTCCTGTATTTGTGAAAGTTAATTTGGTGCGACTCTTTTGGTCTAGGACAACAAAAATAATAATTGGATATTGAATTAAGGTCTAGAACCTTTTCTATATCTAAGATTATGTTTTTTACTTTATTGTGTAGAATTAAGCAATTCTTCGCAATAGACGCTGTGCGAACGTGAAAAAAGCTACCTTTTAGCATTGCTTTATAACGATGAAACAATGTAAGCAAAAGATATGATTTTGTTTTGGAGATTTGAATAAACATATCTTTGGAATTTTTATAGGAAGTCAAACCTCGCACTCAAAGTAATTAGCTGATAGTCGTAAATTTAAGAGGAAGTATCAATGAACGATCACGCTAGATTAAACGACATCAAAGAAATTTTAGAAATACTCTATGGAAAATTAGGCTACTTTCAAAAAGAATTGGCTTTTAGTAGTAGTCAATCTGCCAACTTTGAATTAAAACAACGAATTAAGCGGGAAATTCTTCCTGATATTCGTAAATATGAAACTGAATACTGGGAGCTTTACCCGCAAGAAGCAATTATTATCTCCGACGCAGAAGCGGAAACCCAGCTAGTCAAAGTCGAACAAGCTGTTGTTTCTATCGAAAAGATATCCTCTGATAGCTACTCTTCCGAGTTAATTTCTCTCCTTCACGATATTAGAGACAAATTAGATGAGCAAGATAAAACAGCTTCAGCCAAGCTGAAGTTAGTTTTACCATTAATTCCTGCGATAGCATCTTACGAACTGGAAATGGAAACGGAAGGACTGCTCTCAAAAGTATTGAAAACAATCAGAAGTAAACTTTCGAGGTAGCTGATGACTACATATCACAATGAACAGTATTTAGAAAGTTTAAAACAAACTAGAACTACCTGTCTAAAGAGAATTGCTCATTTACAAAAACAGCTTTCTATTACTAGTAGCGCGCTTACAAAATTTGAACTAGAGCAAGAAATTGAAGAATCTCGGCAGCAGTATGAAATAATTACAAAAGATATAGAATCTTGGCAAAAAGATGGTCAGCAAATTGAAAGAATCACTCAAGACATAGAGTTTTCTCAAAAGCAGTCAACAAATAATTTCGAGATTTTTAATTATTTGTGCCAGCAGGTTAACGACATACCTATTGTAGATAGAACAATTGAAATTTTTGCTCAAAGCCAACAAAATGAGCCTGTCGTATCTACTGAATGGCAAGTCAAGATGCAATTTTGGATGTTAAAGCTTGAGCAAGAAATCCGCAAACAGGAGAAGAACAGCGCGATCGCAGTAGATGATGTTATGCAAATGTTGTTATCTCATCGTTTTTCTCCTAGAGAATCTCGTGCTTTGTCTTGTTTTGCAATTCAATGTCTTGTTATGGAAATTGATTGGAAAGAAGAGACAGTAACTTTTGCTATCAATAAAGCTATAGATAACCTTAATGAATTTGATGGTTTTAATAATAATTTAAACACGTCGATGGACAAAGCATTTTATGCTGTAAAGCAGTCGCGCTTTGGAGGGTTATTACAAAAAAAATTATTGCAAAGTTATATACAAGCCCGTGATACTCGTCGAAATCAGATTGGTTGTATTTTCTTAAATACAAAAATTACAAACAGTCAAGTTATTGATGCATCAAATGCAACTCAAATATTAATTCCCTTATTAGAAAAGTTAAGCATTGTTTGTTCGATTGAGGAACGTGTTGACTCAGCGCTTAGTTTAGTAGATATATTTTATCGCTCACAAATTCAAAATAATGGTGCAAAAATAGAATTTTTGTCGGACGTATTATTACGTGAAATCATCAAAGTTTTGCTGGCTGCGATTGAACAGGAAATCACAGATAATTATGCATTATCATCTGCTGCTATATGGGCTATTGCATGGTTAACCAACGCTAAAACTAGTCACTCTTACACAGCGTATATTTTTAGTGAGCGAGAACTTGATGTTTTCATAAGAGTTGTTATCAATGAGAAACATGATGTATTTGCTAGAAGTAATGCTGCTTTAATTTTGAGTATTTGTAATTCTGAGAAAACTATATTTTCCCAGGCAGATTGGATTTATGAATGGGCAGTTGTGGCAGATGGAAGGAAACCGCAAAGAGATTTACCAAAAATAGTTCATATAGATAATTTAAGAGAAAGTGATGCGATTAAAAAATTAATTTTTGCAAATTTGCCGAGCAATGTTAAAAAAAAGGCAGCAGTTGCTCTTGGACGATTGGGATGCTTTATTCCCGAAATGACAGACTCACTTATAGAGATTTTTAAAGATGAAACCTATCTGTGGGAACAACGTGATGAAGCACTGGTTTATCTAGTCTTGATTGGCAATTCTCAAGTTATTTCTGAACTAATACGGACAGTGAATCAACCTGGAAGTAATGCAGATAAATATGGACTGCGTGATCGCTGTTTTCTGGCATTAATCGGGATGGGTAATGTTGCGGTACTAAAATATCAACTCGAACTAGCTCAATCAGAATATATTAGTGCCTATGCTTATGCATTAGCTGGTGTTGCAAGTCCATTAGGAAGGAAGGTTTTGGAATCGGTAACAAATCATCAAGATAAAGAAATTCGTAATGCTGCGGTCGATGCTTTACGTAAATTCAAGAAATAGAATCTTTCAACCAAGGTTAATGTTAAACAAAAACCCATAGTCAAATAGTTCAAATTCATTTGGAAATCATAGCAATATGCATGTAGATAAACTGATTGCACAACAAGGTCATCTTGTTCATAAGCTTAAAGCCAAAGATAGCACTGGTAGATGGGCTTATTATTTTGTTTATATCATACCGACTTTAGAGGAAAATTTTTTGAAGGCACTTGAATCAAATCAAAGTATTGATTTAGAGAGCTATGGTAAGGTTATTGGTTCTTGTTATGGGGAAGAACCTAGTCAAAAATTAAAAGATTTTCTGAAGGAAAAATATGGTTTTGATGTTTAGCTAAGATGGTTTATGTAAATTAGAAATATGAAAAATTTTAATATATAAGCTGTGTCTAATTTACATACGCAAAATTTACTTTTCGACTCACATTCCTATTATTTTAATTCTTTACCTCATACAATTTAGTTTGCAAATCATCTTAATTTACAAGTAAAATGCCAAATATAGATAATCAAAAGAAAACAGAAAATATTCTACGTTTATTTGAAGAGATAAATACAGAAATCAAAATTATGCTCGAAAAAAAATCTACGAATAGTAGCTTATTAGTAAGCATCAAAAAGCAAGTATTTGAGCTTTTGAGTTTTTTCATAAGTTTTGATGATGATTTAGATTCACAGCACAAATCAAAAGTATATACTTACATAGCTAAGTTTATCCAAGATAAAATTGATAAGAAAAATAATAGTTTTAATACTTGTCTAAGTGCAGTTTATTCTATTTGTGGAGAAACAGACTCAGAATTAATCACAGAGATAGAACCGAGTATAAAAACTCAAGAATTAATATCTCTTATAAAAGAGCAACTTATAGCAGTCAAAGTTCATTATTATCGGGATATACAAACGAATTCGTGCAGTCAGAAAACCGAAATATTTGCTCTGCTTGCTGGCGCTAGTAAACCCATTCTAAAAAAAATTGAAGAGTCGGGAATAGATTTAGATGATTTACCAAAAGAAATTCGAGATATTTTTATTGAAGAAAAAAAAGAATCTATATCTTTTCAAATTTATCAAAGCTAGGAACTATGACTATGTATCAAGATAATCTGACCAAAGTATTAGAAAAAGTGTTTGCAATCGCTATCCAAGTAGCTTTAGTTGTTTGGGAGCAAGTTTTAGCATGGACATATTCAAATTTTCTCACCTGGATTCGTAAAAGTATGATTCCTATGCTTGAAGAATCAGTTAAGTTAGCTTTTATCGGTGTGAATAAAATTATTTATAAAATCTTAGATACTGTAAAAGAAGCATGGCAAAAAGTTAAACAAGTACTTTTAGAAATGGTTGTGAAATTTGAGCGTGTAGCTTCATCTACTGCTTGGAAAAAAAAATCAACATCAACAATCTTCAAAAAGTTTGAAGCAAATCAACCAGTTTTTGTCAAAAGGGAAATAGAAGAAGACCTTGATTGGGATAACTTGCCACCAGAAGTAAGAAAAGCTTGGTTAAAAGGTAGTCAAGATAATTACAAAATCGACGTGATGGAAATAAGAAACAAAGAATTAGAAGCTTTGGTAATGGAACAATAAAAATTGATATTGATCTATAACTTTATTTTATCTATCAACTAACTAATTAAGGATTAAATATGAATTCAAGTGATTTAATTAAAGTAATTTTTGCAGGTATAACTGCAACAATAATATACTTCTGGGAAAAAGTCACTGATTGGGCAAGAGAAAGCTTTTTCCCATTCGTTGAGAAGCATTTACCTGCTATTCGTGAACATGTTGACAAAGCTTTTTCATGGATAGATAATGTAGTTGTTTCTATACGTCGAGGAATAAAAGCTGCGTGGAATATAGTTCGTCAGTATTTATTAAAAATGGCGATGTATTTTGAGAAAACAAGTTCTAATAAATGGGTGAGGAAAACTACTTCCTATATTATTAAGACTTTAGAATCAAAAACAGTAACCAAACAGGATGTTGAAAAGGAAATTAATTGGGATGATTTACCTCCAGATGTTAGAAAGTCGTGGATGAAGAGTAAGGAAAATAGTTTTGAAATTGATTATACTGCCGAGAAAGATAAAAATGTTGATTCGCTTGAGATGACTAATTAATTTTATTTTTTATTAATGGAATTAACTTCATGAAGATTATTAATTTACTTGGTTTTGGTATTGTTGGCACTATTGTGCTAGTTATAGGAGGCTTAGTTATCAAAGAAATGATTGATAAAAGCGAGGTAAAAGTAAAGAACGATTTGGATGAATGGGTTGATAGGCTTCTCGCAGAATCTTTAAGCAGAAAATTGGATTATTCTGCTAGCGCTATTTTCCAAACTTTGACTAGGGGAGAAGATGCTGAACTGACTCGAAAAATAACACAAATAATTGAATCGGTTGAATTGGTATTCCAACGTGGTTCATCGCTATCAACAATAGAAGTTTATCTGAATGCTAGCTTTCATGATGGCACATCTTTCTCTGCCAGCACACAAAGAACATGGGATGATTTACCTTTTGCTATCCGTAAAGAGTTTTTAAAGCGCAATGATACAAGTATCACTGTTCCTTGGAATTTACCTTTAGTTAATACTCAATCTTAATAGTTATGAATAATCAAATTGGGCAAGTTATTGGTGTTATAATTGCTGGAATTATAAGTTTTGCAATCACAGCTATTGTATCTATTTTCGCATATTATATTGTTAAAAAATATGTGCCAATTTTACGTACTAAAACAGCAAAATGGTTAGAAATCAATAGGGAAACAATAAGGGTTAAAGTCAAAGATTGGTTACATGCAAATAACTTGCAAGAAAGCAAATTGTTAAATGTTTATTTGATTGTTGATGATGTTGCAGGAAATGTTGAAAAGCTTCTCTGTAAGGTCTATGTTGAAACAAAGGAAACAGGAAAAGTTAAAGTTACCGAAGACGAATTAACCATAGAAGAATTTAGAAAACTTGATACTAATAAAGTGGAGAAGATAATCGAAAAAATTGGTCAAACGAGTATTATGAGCCAAGTTATGTAGAGATTTGAAACTATGTTTGTTATTTATTTTGACAAGGATAATATATATGCCAATGGGTTGGAATAGAATTCAAGAAAATGGAACTAACGAAACTAGAGAGAAAAACCAGATTTCTCCAAATATTGAGACCGAACAAGATAAAAATATTAAGCCAGATAATAACGAGGTAACGCGAACGGAAGTTTTTATCCCCCAAATTCCTCAGCGCAATCTTGATGATGTAATTCTACCTAAAATTACCAGAGAAAGAATTGAAGCTGCTTTAAATCGTATTCGCTATCACGATAAGTTGTATAACGAATGGAATTTAAAAAAGATAGATCCTTCTGGTTGTCGAGTCGCTCTTAACTTTTTCGGTCAACCAGGAACAGGTAAAACATCGTGTGCGGAGGCAATTGCCAAACTTCTCAATAAGCAAATTATCACTGTTAATTATGCAGAAATTGAGTCTAAGTATGTTGGTGAAACACCAAAAAATATAACTGCTGCTTTCAAACAAGCGAAAGAGACTGATTCTGTTCTCTTTTTTGATGAGGCAGACTCTATTCTGGGTAAGAGATTAACTAGCGTAACTCAAAGCGCTGACCACGGGGTAAATGTAAGTCGTTCAGTAATGCTTCTACAACTAGATAGTTTTGATGGCATTGTCATTTTTGCAACAAATTTACCAGAAAATTTTGATGGGGCTTTTGTTCGACGAATCTTAGCTCATATTGAATTTGAACTTCCTGATGAAGATTGCCTTTTGCGACTTTGGCAATACCTACTACCAAATGAAATTCCTCGTGTAGATAACGTAACCTTTGATTGGTTGACTTCCCAGTCTATTGGTTTAGCTGGCGGTGATATTTTAAATGTTGTCAAATTAGCTGCTAGCAAAGCAGTTGCTCGTACTGAGAATGAATGTAAAGTTTCTCGGCAAGATATGTTAGAGGCAATTTCTCAAGTCCGCAGCGGTAAAGAGCAAGTTGGTTCTACACGATCTCAAAATCAAACTGTTTCTGTCAAAGAAACAACATTAACTCCTGATGAACTCTCTCCTGAAATTCGAGAACGATATGATGCAGCAGTAGCTCAAGAAGATAATGACGGCTCTTTCTTAGGGAACACCAAAAAATAAAAATGTAAATAAAAATTAATTTTTTGAAATCTCAAGCGTTTTGCCCAAATACACAAATCAACGTTTTCGTCAATACACATTACTGGACTGATGCTCTAGGGTGTTGACTCTGTGCCTTTTTTAGGGTGAACTTCCCCCTTTAACAAAACTCGTGCGCCATGTTGTATATTAAGAACGGCTAATAACTTTACTTTTAACAAGTATCACAATCTTTTAGATGCTACCCTTCGGGAAAAGCTCCGCTTTACGTTCCTCAGCATGACAAAAGTCTAGATTTTACCCGTTTACAGCCTGTCCTACAAATAGACTCTCTGTGTCCTAATTGTCTCTGTAATAAAAAATACAATGACTGCACAGGCGAGGTGCCTGTGCTACAAAAGGTTTAATTTATGATTGTGATGTTGCTGTTGGGCTAGGTATTGTTACATCAATAGGTGTTACTTTGGTAGCTAGTTGTGAAAGTGGAGGGTTAATTGCTGTTTGGTTTCCTACAACTAATGTGACTAAATTATCTGGTTTGAGATATTTTTGTGCGACTTTTTGGACATCGGCAATTGTTGTTGCTTCTACTTGTTTACGATAAGTAAATAGAAAGTCGGCAGGATATCCGTAGTATTCGTATCGAATTAAGCGCGATAGAGTTTGCGCTGGGTCTTGAAAGTTAAATACAAATGAGTTGAGCGTCGAATCTTTGGCAAATGCTAATTCGTTCGCTGGCACTGGTTCGCTTTGTAAGCGTTTTATTTCTGTTTGAATGGCTTTGACAAATTGTACGGTTGCATCACTACGAGTTTGTCCTCCAGCGATAAACATTCCCGGAAAGTCAAATTTAGGATTCCAGTATCCGTATACAGAATATGCTAAACCTTGACGCGAACGTACTTCGTTAAACAGGCGCCCACCAAATCCATTTAACACTCCGTTGAGTACATCTAATGCTGCATAGTCAGGACTATTAAATTGTCCACCTAAATGACCAATTAAAACATTACTTTGTGTTAACTGTGGCTGGTTAACAAAGTATACACCACCAGCACTGGCTTGGTTGACTTCAGGTAACTGAGGTTTAATAGGTGTTGGGCTAGGTTTCCAATCGCCAAATTTTGCTTGGATTAACGATTTCATTTTTTGAGAATCAAAATCTCCAGCAATACCCAAAATCATATTATTGGGATAAAAGTAAGAGTTATAAAACTTTACTAAATCATCACGAGTAATATTAGACAGCGTTGTAAACTCTGTAATGCGCGCGTAAGGACTAGTTTTACCGTAAACCAACTTCTTAAACTCGCGTTGGGCAATTTCATCTGGGCTATCATTACGACGAGAAATACTACCACTTTCTTGAGTCTTTGCTAACTCTAACTTTTCAGGAGCAAAAACAGGAGTTCGCAACACCTCAGCATATAACCCAAACACAGATTCTAAATCTTCGCTTAAACTTTGGAAATTAGCAGTTCCCATACTCTCACCAATACCTGTTTCTACCTCAGCAGCACGCGCTTCGAGTAGTTCGTTAAGCTGGTCAGGAGTATGTTCTTTCGTTCCCCCTGTTCGCATCACAGTGCCAACAAATTGAGCTAACCCAACTTTTTCTGCTGGTTCAAACCGATCCCCAGTTCTAATGGCCGCAGTTCCACTTACCAAAGGTAACTCATGGTCTTCCATCAAATAAACCACCATGCCATTACTCAAAACATACCGCTCATACTTTGGTAACTTCACTTCCGGCAACGGTGGTAACTGCAAATCAGTATAATGCTTCGCCTCTCCACTAGCTGCCAAAGAATAATTAAAAGTCAAAAGCAAAAAGCTAAAAGTCAAAACCAACGTAATAAAAAAACTTTTCTTTAACCTCATCTTCCTTTGTGTCCTTTGTGTCTTTGTGGTTCATTCCCTCTTCCTACTAACTTTTTGGTAACAACTTACCAATAGTTCGGTTTTGCGGTGTAAAAGTCGCTCTGGCAACTCTTTGCACATCTCTAGCACCTACAGCTTCCAACCGTCCCAACTGTTTAAACAAATTTCGCCATGAACCAGTCTTGACTTCATACTCCAACAACTGTTGCGCCATACCCATATTAGAATCAAGCGCTTCAATCAACTCAGCGCGCGCTTGAGTTTTCACCCGCTTCAACTCAGCTTCAGTTACAGGTTGAGTCTTCAAACGCTCAATTTCTGCCCTTAACGAAGTTGCAACCTCATCAACCGAACGTCCAGGAGCAGTAAGCGCGTAAAATAACATTAAATTTGGGTATTTATCGCCAGGGAAACCGCTAAAACCTTGTGCAGCGAGCGCTAACCTTTTCTCCTCAACCAAACTTTTATACAACCTTGAAGTACGTCCATCACTTAACAACCTGCCAATAATGTTATATACCGCTTCATCAGGGTGCGTAATAGCTGGACGGTGATATCCTTCTAAATACCAAGGTTGTGAAGGGAAATTGACTGTTACTTCGCGTGTTTGGGTTTGTTTTGGTTCAGCAGCAATTTTAGACTTTGGTTTAGGGCTAGACTTATAGCGTCCAAAGTAAATTTGTGCAAGTTGTTTTACCTGTGCTGGGTTAACGTCACCAACTACAGCTATTGTCAAATTACTTGGCACATAATATGTTGCGAAGAAATCTCTAATATTAGCAGGTGTTAAATTGCGAATATCTTCGTCATAACCAATTACAGGGCGCCGATAAGGATGAACTTTATACGCTGCGTCAACGAATTTTTCTATCATTAACCCGATAGGTGAATTCTCTACCCGTAACCGACGTTCTTCTAAAATTACCTGTTTCTCCTTGTAAAATTCGCGACCGAGTACAGGTTCTAAAAATCTTTCTGACTCTAACGACATCCACAACTCTAATTTATTTGCAGGAAAGCTGTATAAATAACGAGTTGCTTCGGTAGAGGTATTAGCATTTAAACCAACTCCACCTGCTTGTTCAACTATTTGCCCTAATTCGTTTTGCTTAACGAGTTTAACTGCTTGTGACTCTACAGAGTTGAACTGTGCTTGTAGTTTTTCCACCTCATCCGTTTTTTTCGCAGCTTTTGCCGCACGAATTTGTGAGTCTAGCTGTTCTAATTTATCAAGTAGCGGTTTTTCGGCTTTGTAGTCGATTGTACCAATACGAGTTGTGCCTTTAAATGCCAAGTGTTCTAAAAAGTGTGCTACACCAGTTTGTCCATTAGGTTCATCCACACCACCGACATCAGCATAAGTTAAAAATGAAACTACAGGCGCCTGATGACGCTCCAAAACAATAAACTTCAAGCCATTGTCGAGACGAAACTCAGTAAGGTTTTTAACAACTCGGTCTAAGTATGGCTGAATTGAAGCTGAATTTGCTTGAGTTGGTGGCGCCGTTTTGGCGAGAGCAATTTCGGGTAAAAATCCCCAGGAGAAAAAGATGACAGTTACAAAAATTAACAGTAACTGCTGTCGCTGCTTCAATAATTGGTTTATCCTTGCGAATATCCCATTAATAACAAGCGCATTTTGAAAACTCACATAAAGCTTGAAGCTATTTATTCGGTTCATAACTTTTCTCTAACGTTAAGACATTAAACCAATTTGCGATTGCATTACTGCGTTATTAATCATCAAAAAATGAAAACCTCAGATGCGAAAATCACGTTTTACACAGCTAGAGCCTTAATCTTGTATTAAGCTTTCTCGGCTTTCGCTTTTTATCGTTAGACAATAATGCTACACATCCAGTTCCGAAAATACTACGATAACTTCTATGCGCGTGTTCAATTCCCCCCCATCTTCTGAAGCACAAACTCGTGATCGTATTTTAACTGCAGCGCAACGTTTGTTTGCTGCCCAAGGTTTTGACGGTACCACAACGCGCGACTTAGCGCAGGCTGCAGGAGTTGCAGAAGGAACCTTATTTCGTCATTTTTCCAATAAAAAAGCTATTTTAGTCGAAGTTGCAACCCAAGGATGGGTAGAAATTCTTACTGATTTATTGACTGAGTTGAGCGAAATGGGTAGCTACAAAGCTGTTGCTCAAGTCATGAAGCGTCGAATGTGGAACATGCGTAAGAACGCTGACATGATGAGAGTTTGCTTTATGGAAGCACAATTTCATCCTGACTTACGCGAAAGAATTCAGCAAGAGGTCATTGAAAAAATGACTGGTGTTGCTGAAGCATTTTTTCAAGAGGCAATGGATAAAGGAATCTATCGCAAGATGGATGCCAATTTAGTTGCCAAGGTATTTCTGGGAATGTTTGCAGTTGCAGGCTTCTCAAACGAAACAATTGCATCACCTAATGCCTCACCTCAAGAAATGCAATCAATGGCTGAAGGTTTAGCTGACATTTTCTTAAATGGTGTATTGGCAAAGTAGAGTGCTGAGTGCTGAGTGCTGAGTGCTGAGTGCTGAGTGCTGAGGAACGGAGTTAGGAGTTAGGAGTTAGGAGTTATGAAATTCTTTACTACTCAGCACTCAGCACTTTTCACTCAGCACTACTTTTGCTTCTTGAATCCATTGTTGGACTATATCAACGGCAGGACATAAATCACTTCGTTGCATGGTAGCTACCTGTAACCGCAAAATTTGTTTATGAAGACGGTGTGTGGGTATTTGTGCTAACTGTACTACCGAACCAACACCTGCATGAAGCAGTAACCCACAGTACTGTATTCCAATGCTTGGTACACGTGCTAAGTCAGCTAAAGCTATCCACTTGTTTATATAAGTTAAATGCATTTGTAGTTTGCTTGCTAGCTCTGTCCTCGTTTGCAGGGTTTTACCTTCTTTGACAAGTTCTTTAGTACTGTGTATTCCACAGTTTTGTAGTTGTAATTTATCTTGTTCGCTTAACCCTGGTAATTCTTCAACTGACCAATTACAGGACGAGATACGGCTCATCCTGGTTTGTTTTTGCACAGTCATTTTATAAAGCTCAAATAAACACTCTTTTTACTATTGTGGCAAGTAAATAGCAGAATGCAATTTTATAGTTTTGATGATTTGGATAAATATAAACCATTTCATCGCTGAATTTGAATAGTATATTAATAATGTGTTAACTTTTATAACTGTTTCTAATATTCATAATTAAAGAGTCGGTGCAAGCAATGCCATCAGAATTTAACTTTTTTCAGCACTGGTATCCATTAACTCCAGTCGAAGACTTAGACTCTAAATGCCCTACTCCTGTTACAGTTCTAGGTATTCGACTTGTAAGAGCGGAAACCTAAATCATCTGATACATACTAGGTGTTTTTAGACCAATGCCCTCACCGGGACAGCGCCTTTGAGTGAAGGTAGAATTGATGATAAAACGGGTAACTTAATGTGCAGTTACCACGGTTGGCAATTTGATAAGTATTGCAAAGGCAAATTACCTTGTGAACAAGTCGGAATCAAACCATTGGAAAATACGAGTATTAATATTAATCGCCAAGAAATTCTCAACCGTTATACGCAACATACTCAAAATTGTAGTAGCTGTAGAGGCGCCTTAAAAAATATCCAACGTTTACAAATTGTTCTTTTAGCCTACTTTGCAATTTCAGTATCAATTGTTGCAGTGCTTCCCGATGCTCCTCGACAGACATTAGGTATTCCCCTGATAATTTTGGCACTTTTGGGTTTAGGAGCTTACGCAGGACTAAAATTCTGGCTAGAACCTAAATTTTACTTCGTCGATTATATTCACGCTCATAAATAATTTTCACACCTACAATGTAGGGTGGGCAGTGCCCACCTTACTCACATTGGGTAGAGGGCTGCTGCATAACCCAACATAAATCTAATCCTTTATATCAGGATAAAAATTAAACTATTATGACTCTATCTTTAATTAACACTCTAAGAAATCGGCGCCAGCGTCTTGCGGACTTAATTGATTTTCCAGCAATACTTTGGGCAGGAAATAGCAGTCCTCGCAATTTTCCTGCCAATGTCTTTCCTTTCCGTGCAAGTAGTCATTTTCTATACTTTGCGGGGTTGCCTTTACCGAATGCAGCAATTCGTCTCGAAGCAGGTAAGCTGGAACTTTTTATTGATGACCCCAAACCAAGCAGCGCACTTTGGCATGGTGTTACACCATCGCGCGATGAAATTGCAAATAAAATTGGTGCGGATGCTGCATACCCAATAGCAGAATTAGGTTCGCGAGTTGAGGGTGCAGCTACTATTGCCGTTCAAGATGCTGCAACATGGACTAGTCAAACACAAATATTCGACCGGATGGTTTTGCCGCAATTACCACCGCAAGGTATTGATTTAGAATTAGCTAAAGCTGTTATTAAATTGCGCTTGACTCATGATGAAGGCGCCTTGACTGAATTACGTTCTGCTGCTGCTGTTAGTGTAAAGGCACATGAAGCGGGAATGGCAGCAGTAAAAAGGGCTAAAACCGAAGCCGAAGTTCGAGCGGCAATGGAATCTGTTATTATTGCCCATAACATGAAAACTTCTTACAACAGTATAGTGACTGTTCATGGTGAAGTTTTGCATAACGAAGAGTATCATAATACCATTCAACCAGGTGATTTACTGTTAGCTGATGTTGGCGCCGAAACTCCAAACGGGTGGGCAGCTGATATTACTCGTACTTTTCCTGTATCTGGAAAATTTTCTTCTACCCAACTCGATATATATAATGTAGTGCTAGCGGCGCACGATGCTTGTATTGCTGCTATACGTCCAGGTGTAGAATATGCTGATATTCACCTTTTAGCTTGTAAAACAATTGCCGAAGGGTTGGTAGATTTGGGAATTTTACAGGGTAAACCTGATGATTTAGTCGAAAAAGATGTTCATGCGGTGTTTTTTCCTCATGGTATAGGACATTTACTAGGTTTAGACGTGCATGATATGGAAGATTTAGGAGATTTAGCGGGATATGACGAAGGGAGAGAAAGAAGCGCACGGTTCGGTTTGGGGTATCTCAGGTTAAGTCGTCCCCTACTTCCGGGAATGTTAGTAACCATTGAACCAGGATTTTATCAGGTGCCAGCAATTTTAAATTCCGCGCGTAAAAACTACCAGTATTTAATTAACTGGGAGCGCTTAGAACAATTCGCCGATGTCCGAGGAATCCGCATCGAAGATGATGTATTAGTTACAGATACAGGCGCCGAAGTTTTAACAAAAGCATTACCTACCAGTTCCACTGAAATTGAACAACAGTGCTTAAATATTATTTCTGGAGTTTAATCTGTCTTTAGGAGGAAGATTTTACTAAGTAATTGAACTTAGTAAAAGTATAGTTGATACAAAGTAGTTATGTAAATTTATGAAGAATTGGTAAAGTTGCTTTGAATATTCTTAATCAAAAATAATTGATACTATACTAAGACGATATAAGATTCAGTTTAACTAGTCGAAGCTACTGCTTTGTTCGTACACATTAATTTTTAGTTGAGTTATTGCTATCTATCTTCGAGCAAGTTGCAGTTATGCAGACAGTAATTATTATCTCGTTGCTGGATGGTTAAGCTAGCTTTGCTGTAGTAACTACAATATTTAAAGAATACTCATGGCTGAACCACAAGTTACAATTGTTGTAGTGCCGCGTGAGCGTTTCAGCTACACTAAACAGTCACTTGAAAGTATTTATGACTGTACAACAGTACCTTTTAAGTTGATTTATGTAGATGGTAATTCGCCTGCGAAGGTACATCAATACTTGCAAGAGCAAGCACAAGAAAAGAATTTTGAGTTAGTTCGGACAGATTACTATCTTTCACCAAATCATGCCCGGAATATGGGTTTGGCAAAGGTTAGTACAAAATATGTTGTTTTTTTAGATAACGATGTTATTGTTTCACCTAATTGGTTAGAAGCTTTAGTGCAATGTGCTGAAGAAACAGGCGCCACAGTGATTGGTCCTCTGATGTGTCATGAGGAACCAGTACATGAAGTAGTTCACTGTGCAGGTGGCGAAACACACATAATTGTTGATGCAACGGGTAGGCGCCGATTGCGAGAAAAGATGTATAAACAAGGGCATCAGGTAGCGGATGTGCTTCCTAAGATGCAGAGGACACAAACAGAATTGTGCGAGTTTCACTGCATGTTTGTTCGCACTCAAATATTTGAGCGGCTCGGTATGTTCGATGAAAGAATACTCAATTCTAAAGAACATCTTGATTTCTGCATGAATGTAATTCAAGCCGGAGAAACAGTGTACTTTGAGCCAGCAAGTGTCATCACTTATGTGCCAATGGTGCCTATCAAATGGACAGACTTACATTTTTACATGTTGCGCTGGAGCGATGCTTGGGAACTGGCTAGCTTGAGTCGATTGCGTGAAAAATGGGGCTTGGCTGAGGATGGATATTTCCAACACAAGTACAAATCTTTGGGATGGAGACGTAGAGATACAATCCTTTCGCCAATTATCCGTAAATTGACTTTTGGTATCAAAAACCAACTACTCGAAAAAATATTGATGTTTGGTTTGTTAGCGCCAGTAGAAAAACTCCTGAATCGTTACCTAACATCAAGCTATGCGAAAAAGCATTTAAAGCAAAACAGTACAAATTCACCAAAATTGTTAGGAGAACTAGCAGAAACAGCTGTATTGCATAGCTAAAGGCGTAGTTAAATGAAAATTCTTCTAATTCACGATTACGGTACGGCGACTGGAGGAGCGGAATTACAGATGCTGGCATTGCGTCAAGATTTACGCAAGCGCGGGCACGATGTTCGCTTGTTTACAAGTTCCGGTTTACCAGTTGCCAATAGCCAAATATTGTCAGATTACAGTTGCTTCGGCATAACTAATTCGTTACAAGTACTTTCCCAAGCTGCGAATTTTTCTGCCTATTTCAACTTGCGTCGCATCTTGGAAGAATTTCAACCTGATGTCGTCCACGTGCGAATGTTTATGTGGCAGCTTTCGCCACTAATTCTACCTTTGTTGCGTCCATTTCCGTGCTTATACCAAACAGCTGTGTATAAAGCTATTTGTCCGTTGGGTACTAAAGTTTTACCAGATGGCAGTCCTTGTAATGACCCTGCGGGGATAGCTTGTTTGCGTAACCGCTGTTTAACACAATCCTGGGTAGTACTGATGGTACAACGCCAACTTTGGCTGCGCTGGCGTTCGGCTTTCGATGTGGTGGTTGCTCTTAGTTATAAGATGAAAGCAAAGTTAGAAGCAGAAGGAATTACACCTGTTGAAGTTGTTCATAACGGTGTACCCGTGCGACCGATGCGTCTACCTCTTTCTACACCGCCAACGGTTGCGTTTGCAGGGCGCCTAGTACCAGAAAAAGGAGTGGATTTTTTATTCAGAGCATTTGCACCAGTTGTGGCACAAGTTCCTCAAGCTAGGTTACTGATTGCAGGTCAAGGTTCAGAGGAAGCCGCTTTAAAAATACTTGCTTCTGAGCTAGGTATATTAGAAAACATTTCATGGTTAGGTCATGTACGACGAGAAGAAATGGAGCGGCATTTTGATGGAGCTTGGGTACAGGTAGTGCCATCACTTTGGGAAGAACCATTTGGAAATGTCACAACTGAAGCAATGATGCGAGGTACTGCGGTAATTGCCAGTGCTGTTGGCGCCCAGCCAGAAATAATAAGTGAGGGTAAAACAGGCTTTTTAGTGGCGCCGAATGATGTAGAAGCATTAGCAGCAGCATTGTTACATTTGTTACTAAACAAAAATTTAGCAGAACAAATGGGGCAAGCGGGACATCAGAGAGCTTCTACTTACTTCAGCGAAGATCGTCGTACTGAAAACTTTTTAGCAATTTATGAAGAACTGCGAGCAAAATACCAATACCAACTGGGATGGACATAAACCCGAAATCAAAAGTTAATCAACATCAGTATGTCGATAATGATGCCTCAAACGCTGACCTTAAAAAGAAGTCGCTACGGTCTGGGTTAATCACTTTTGGTGCCCAACCAATAAAATTGGCTATTGGTATTGGGGTATGCAGTAGCAACTTGCTTGCTTGCTTTTCCCAGCATTACATACTGTCTGAAAACATCGCCTCTTTCTATAAATGACTTTTTAAGTGCTATTGCTCCCTCTGCATTGGCTTCCGTTGCGGGTGGGGTTGTGTTATTTGCAAGTAGATTCGTTTTACCTAATACTACGAATATCATTTTAAATTTACTTATTCATCTGACAGTTTTTGGAATTACTTATTTTTCAATATGGCTTCTTTTTCCAAGTACTAGGGAGGTTAAGACAGAAATACGAATCAAACTAAAACAGTTAATTGCAAAATTTAAACAAAATTAGCTCAAGATAAAGATGAGTAAACCCTTACTAAGTATCATTATTCCAACACACAATCGCCCCCACTTGTTACCCCGCGCGGTTCAAAGCGCTTTGGAACAAACTATAGATGATTTTGAGGTTATTGTTGTTGATGATGCTTCAGATACGCCTGTGCATCTACCCGAACATCCAAAACTACGTATTATCCGCCTGTCGCAGTCTCGCGGTGGTGCTGGCGCCCGCAATGTTGGTACAGAAAATGCGCTCGGTCGTTGGATAACATACCTCGACGATGACGATTGTCTCCTCCCGAACATGGCTGCTGTATCTCTTGATGCGCTGTCTAAAAGTACACTTCCAACACCCGTAGGAGTCATTTCCGGCATAGAGCTTGTAAATCCTGAAGGCAAGGTAATCAGAAAGCTAATTCCGCCTCCGACCCGTCCACGCGGTTCCCACTTCTCTTTAGAAAAACTAGAAAAGGGCTATTCGTACAACACCAAGCAGACTCTGGTCGTAGAGCGTGAAATTATTTGCCAAATAGGAGGTTGGGATGAGACGTTTCGTTCTCGCGTTCACTCAGAACTTTTTTTGCGCTTAAACCCTGTTTGCTCGCTCCTAGGTCTACCAATTGCCACCTATCAACTTTACAATCACCAAGGCGCCAGGGTATCGAGCAATCAAACTCTCCGTCAAGAAAGCTTTAAACGTCTTTTAGACAAACACCAAGAGCTTTTTTATGCTCACCCAAAAATGTTCGCCAACTTTGTATACGAACATGCTTACATGTCATACCAGCTAGGTCAGACAAATGCAGCGCTTAAAAGCTTAATCTGGGCACTAAAACTACATCCTCCACATACTCTCGGTCGCTTGCTCCGTCTCAGTTTTTAAGAAAACGCAAACCTCATTTATTAAATCATGGCACAACAATATTTGTTCTCAATCATTATTCCTACTTACAACCGTCCAGAACGACTATCAAATTGTCTTGAGTCGTTAACACAACTTGATTACCCGCGCGCTGACTTTGAGGTGGTCGTGGTTGATGATGGTAGCAAGATGTCTCTAGAACCTGTGGTTGCGGCAGTAAAAGATAAACTTAACCTGACGTTCGTTAGGCAAACTAATGCAGGACCAGCGACTGCTCGAAATACTGGCGCCTCCAAAGCACAAGGTAAATATTTAGTTTTTACCGATGATGACTGTGCCCCTTCATCTGATTGGCTTTCAAAACTCGCAGTTAGGTTTTCAACGGTTCCAGATGTCATGATTGGTGGTTATACTATCAACGCTTTAAAGGAAAATCTATATTCTACTGCTAGTCAAATACTGATAGATTACTTGTATGAATACTACAATAAAAATTCCGTACAACCTAACTTCTTTGCCTCAAATAACATTGCTCTACCTACCGAAACTTTTCGCTTATTAGGTGGTTTTGATACCAGCTTTCCTCTCGCGGCTGCGGAAGACAGGGAATTTTGCGACCGTTGGTTATATAAAGGGTACAAAATGCTTTATGCACCAGAAGTACAAGTTTATCATACTCACGAATTGACTTTGCGTAAATTATGGCGCCAGCACTTTAACTATGGTCGTGGTGCTTTTTGCTTCCATAAAATTAGAGCAAACAGGATTAGTCAACCTATAAAAGTAGAACCTTTATCGTTTTATCTAGATTTGCTGACTTATCCGCTTTCACGATTATCAAGCAAAATTGGGGTGTTAGTAACAGCCTTAATCTTTATATCACAAGTAGCAAATGCAGCCGGATTTTTCTGGGAACGGAGCCACAGCCCATCAATTTCCAGTTGAATTTAGATTTTTTTTTACGTTGTGTATTTATTTTTGAAAGAAAAGAGAGGTGTAAATATGTTTATAATATGTGTATATATTTCAATAATCTAGATGATGAGGGTATCAAAAATGAGTTTTGATTTAGAAGTTGTCAAAACTTTTAGAGGATAGATAATCGGCTTAATAATTATATAGTTATGGTTAATTTTTTTACTTAATTGTAAAAGTTTGGCATAAATAATTAGAGTTTGAAGATATAGACAACAATGCTTAAAGTTTTGGCAATACGAAACATCAATGTTAGCTACCTAACCAATTTATGTTATTCTAATTTATATCACATACTAATAAGTACTGAAGCTAAGAGTTGTCAGCAGTATAAATATTTTGATGAGAATATTCTCATGAAACTGAAAACTAATAACGGTTATTATGACTGATAATATACATCATTCAAATATGTCTTTAAGTACTTCATCGAAGAAATTGGAAATATCAGTGATTATTCCAGTATTCAATGGTGGGAGTAGCTTCAAAAGCTGCTTGTCTAATTTAATGTCCGTTATGCCACCTCCATGCGAAATAATCGTTGTTTCTGATGGCGATACTGATAATTCATGGTTGCTTGCCCAACAATTCGGCGCCAAAGTGTTGAGACTTACAACATGTAACGGGCCAGCAAAAGCGCGTAATTTAGGAGCGCAAGCTGCTTCAGGCGATATTTTATTGTTTATTGATGCTGATGTGACTGTTTACCCAGATATTATTGAGCGGGTAGAAAAAATATTTATAGACAAGCCAGAACTAGCTGCTATTATTGGCTCTTACGATGATGCACCTGGAGAACCCAACTTTTTATCACAGTACAAAAATCTTTTTCACCACTATACACATCAAACGGCTAACGAAGAAGCCTTCACTTTTTGGGGCGCCTGTGGTGCAATACGTCGTGACGTGTTCTTTGCTGTTGGTGGTTTTGATGAAAGCTATCGCCGACCGAGCATTGAAGATATAGAGTTAGGTTATCGGTTGCAAAAAGCAGGTTATAAAATTCGCCTGTGTAAAGATATACTAGTGAAACATTTAAAACACTGGTCTCCAATTGGTTTATTGAAAGCAGAATTTTTCTACCGCGCGTTACCTTGGGTTGAATTGATATTGCGTGATGGCGCGAAAAATGATTTAAATTTAGGTTTTAAAAGTCGCTTGAGCGTTATTGCAGTTTATACTCTTACCCTAGTTTTAATAGCAAGTTTGTGGGCGCCTCAACTTTTGATATTAGCTTTGGCATTGAGTTTACTTCTTCTGGGTTTAAATCTACCTGTCTATAGATTTTTTTATGAAAAACGTGGGTTTTGGTTTGCACTGCGCGTTATACCTTGGCATTGGTTTTATTACTTATATGGTGGTTTAGCTGTCGTTCTTGGAACAATTCGCTATTTTTGGCAGCAATATAAGTTTTTTAAACCCAACATTGTTAATGCTTCTAAGACTTCGCTCTAATTAATTCAAGTTTTCATCCAACAAAATAATCTCAATCAAATCAATATACCTAGGAATTTAAACAATGCAAAAATATCCTGTAGTTATTATCGGTGCTGGACCTGCTGGTCTTACTGCTGCTTATCAACTAATGAAAGAGAACATAAAATCTATTGTTTTGGAGCAATCCGACAAAGTTGGAGGAATATCTCGTACAGAGACATATAAAGGTTATCGTTTTGATATTGGCGGTCATCGCTTCTTCACTAAAGTTACCGAAGTTAAGCAACTATGGTACGAAGTGATGGGAGATGAATTCATTAAAGTTCCACGGATGTCACGCATCTATTACAAAGGTAAGTTTTTTAACTACCCACTGACTCTATTTAATACGCTTCAGAACATCGGTATTGTCAACAGTGCTTTAATTTTATTAAGTTATTTTAAAGCAAAGGTACAAGCAAGAATGCGAAGCAATTGGGAAGCAGAAAACTTTGAAGAATGGGTAACAGACCGTTTTGGCCGTCGCCTGTATGAGACTTTCTTTAAAACTTACACGGAAAAAGTTTGGGGAATTCCTTGTACTCAAATTCGTGCAGATTGGGCAGCACAGCGTATTCAAGGTATGTCACTCAAAAGAGCTGTTATTAATGCTTTGTTTGGTAGCCAAAATGCTAAAAGCCTAATTAAAGAATTCGATTACCCGCTTTTAGGTCCGGGAATGATGTGGGAGCGATTTCAAGAAAAAGTAGAAAGTCAAGGTTCTCCTGTATTAATGGAAACCCAAGTAACTCGTGTTGAACGCGAGGGAAATCGCATTAAAAGTATCACAGTACTACAAGCAGATAAAACAATTCAAATTACGGGCGCCGACTTTATATCTACAATGCCAGTAACCGCACTACTGCATCGGATGGATCCTCAACCTCCTGAACATGTGTTGGAAGCAGCGCGAGGTCTAAAGTATCGAGACTTCTTAATTGTGTCATTAATCATTGATGAAAAAGATTTATTTCCTGACAACTGGATTTACATCCATAGTCCTGAGTTCAAAGTTGGAAGAATTCAAAACTTTAAGAATTGGAGTCCGGCAATGGTTCCTGATGCTTCTTATACTTGTTTAGGGATGGAATACTTTTGTAGTCAGGGAGATGAACTTTGGGAAATGTCTGACTCTAAGTTAATAGAACTTGCTAGTCGTGAAGTTGTTAACCTTGGTTTAGTCAGCAATATAAACAAAATTGAAGATGGTACTGTGATTAGACAGTATAAAGCGTATCCAGTATACGATGGTGAATACCAAAAGCATTTGAAAGTTATCCAAACTTATTTAGAAGGGTTTGAAAATCTTCAAACAGTTGGTAGAAATGGAATGCATCGATACAATAATCAAGACCACTCAATGCTGACAGGTATGTTAGCAGTCAAAAATATTTTGGGAGAAAACCACGATTTGTGGAATGTTAATACCGAACGCTCTTATCATGAAGAGTTTACAGTAGAAGAATCAAAGCAAAAAGTTCAAGCTTTGGCAAAATAGTATGGTGGGCAATGCCCACCCTACAACTACACTAAAAAAAACATATGCAGATTAACCACAAATATTTAAACAGATTCGTAAATATATTACTTGTTTTTGCATTGATAATTGCATTATTTGGTTTCGTCATAGATATACGAAATACATTCAAATTCGGGGGAATCGACTTAAGAAATCGAGTTGTAGGAGCAAGACTTTTAACCAAAGGTTTAGACCCGTATCATTTTAAGTGGACTCCAAGTGATGACCAAAGATTGCTTGACCCATTAGATTGGCCAACTATACCTGTTACAAGGACTACCGTTAATCCTAGTGTATTATCATTTCACTCACTTTTTGCAAATCTACCTTACTTTCCTCAAAGAATAATTTGGTTTGTAATACAGTGGTTTTGTTTAATAGCATCCGTATTTATATTTATAAAAAATAATTTACATGATTTACGAACAAAATTAGTACTAATTAGCATTTTAATATTCATATGTGGCAGTACAATCTGGAGAGTACACGTTGATGTTGGGCAATTTTATATTATTCTCGTTTTCTTATTAGCCTTAGCTTATCAGTTTTTTAGTTCAAAAATCAAATATGGTAATGCTTTAGGAGGCTTTTGCATTGGTCTAGCTGCCTGTTTTCGATTTCCTCTTATTATCATGGTGCTACCAATGATAATTTTCAAAAAGGTTAAAATGTTAACAGCTACACTACTGAGTTTTTTCTTATGCTTAGTAGTATCTGTACTATTTACAGGTTTACCAGCTTGGCAGAATTATTTTTCGGCAATGGCAACTAATGGCAAACTTAATATAGAATCTCTGGAGATAGATAAAGTTGATGTCAAAAAGATTTTTCCTCAAATTGTTGAGGGAATGAATAATTTACAAGACTTTAATGGAGGAATACCTAATTCTAATTCATCACTGCAATTTTTCTTGAAAGAAAGCTTATCTTTACAAATAGAAAGCAAATATTTTGTCATAATTATTGCCACGATTTTATTAATATATAGTTTTATAATTTATCAATATCGCAATAGCAGTAATAACGAAACTAATATTAAAGAAATCGACCTATTCTTTTTCATTAGTATAATAAATGTTTTAATCGTTGATTATTTAATACCTGCACCTAGACATGTTTATAACAACGTTTTTTATATAATTCCTTTAATCTTGTTGTTAAAAAACATAAACCCATTTAATACTCAAATGTTAAGCTGCACGATGTTGATGTTTATTGGTTTTTTAACTTTAAATGGAATGTTTGCTTGGCTACCATACGAAATTCAATTTGGTGAGTTTATGATGCTAGGGTCAATGATATTGATGAGTGTACTCTTTATAAAAGGTAGTATCCCAATTTTATCTAAAAAACTTTAATTTTCAGCCGCTCACAGTATAAATTTGATGAATCTTTTGGTGTCGATAGTTAAGAGTATATTGGTGGTTTGCGATGAGTAAGGGGGTCTGAGCGTTGCGCTTCGATGACAGTCTGGCTCAAAAACTACTAAGCTGGATATATAGCCGAATTGTAAAAATCCTTGTATGTTTGACGCACTATCAGACCGTTTAGAATCAGCCTGGAAGAAACTTCGAGGTCAAGATAAAATCTCTCAATCGAATATTCAAGATGCTTTGCGCGAAGTGCGCCGCGCGCTGTTGGAAGCTGATGTTAACCTCCAGGTTGTCAAGGACTTTATTAGCGAAGTTGAGGCAAAAGCGCAAGGCGCCGAAGTCCTAGCTGGTGTTAAGCCTGACCAGCAGTTTATTAAGATTGTTTACGACGAGCTGCTCGCGGTCATGGGGGAAGAAAATGTTCCTTTGGCTATTGCGTCTTCTGCTCCGACAGTAGTGTTGATGGCTGGGTTACAAGGTACTGGTAAAACCACAGCTACGGCAAAGTTAGCGTTGCATTTACGTAAAATCAATCGTACTTGTATGATGGTGGCGACCGACGTTTATCGTCCTGCCGCGATTGACCAGTTAATAACCTTGGGTAAGCAAATTGATGTGCCCGTATTTGATATGGGTAGCGATGGCAACCCCGTAGAAATTGCGCGTCAAGGTGTTGAGCGAGCTAAAGCTGAAGGTATTGATACTGTAATTGTAGATACTGCTGGGCGCCTGTTTATTGACGCTGATATGATGGCGGAACTTGCCAGTATTAAAGAAACCATCAAACCCGACGAAGTTTTATTAGTAGTGGATGCGATGACGGGGCAAGAAGCTGCTTCTTTAACTCGTACCTTCCATGAACAAATTGGAATAACTGGCGCCATTTTAACTAAGATGGATGGTGATAGCCGTGGTGGTGCGGCGTTGTCGGTACGGCGAATTTCTGGACAGCCGATTAAGTTTATTGGTGTAGGGGAAAAAGTCGAAGCGTTACAGCCATTTTATCCTGACCGGATGGCATCGCGAATTTTGGGAATGGGTGACGTTTTAACGCTGGTGGAAAAAGCGCAGGAAGAAATTGACCTCGCTGACGCTGAGAAAATGCAAGAAAAAATTCTCAGTGCAAAGTTTGATTTTACCGACTTTCTCAAACAGTTACGTTTGTTAAAGAATATGGGGTCGCTGGGGGGAATTATGAAAATGCTTCCCGGTATGGGTAAAATAAGCGACGACCAGCTTAAACAGGGTGAAGTTCAGTTGAAGCGCTGCGAAGCGATGATAAATTCGATGACCCCTAAAGAACGTCGCGACCCAGATTTACTTGCGAGTTCTCCTAGTCGTCGGCGCCGTGTTGCGGGTGGTTCGGGGTATAAAGAACCTGACGTGAGTAAATTAGTCAGTGATTTTCAACGAATGCGCTCAATGATGCAGCAAATGGGTCAAGGAAACTTTCCTGGAATGCCTGGAGGAATGTTTGGCGGTATGGGTGGTGGTATGGCAGACCCATATGCAGCAGGTGGTCGTCCAGCAGCACCTGGATGGCGTGGGTATAATGGTGGCGCCGCCGCTGGCAAAAAGAAACAGAAAAAGGATAAAAAGAAAAAGGGTTTTGGAACGCTTTAAAGAAATCGAAGAAACCTGGTTTCTACACGAAATCGCTATTTTTATTACAAGATTTGAATAAGAAACCAGGTTTCTAGCATTTCGGTACCCAATAATCCATATCCAATGCTAAAATTAGCATTTCAGTATCAAATAACTGCAAACGACAAAACCTCAGCTATGATTAAATTGCGCTTGAAGCGATTCGGTAAAAAGAGGGAAGCTTCTTTCCGTATTGTCGCCATGAATAGTTTGTCCCGTCGCGATGGACGACCATTAGAAGAATTGGGATTTTACAACCCCAGAACCAAAGAAGTAAAATTGGATGAAGAAGGAATCCGTAAGCGCTTACAGCAAGGCGCCCAACCTACAGATACTGTGCGTTACATTTTAGAGAAAGCTAACGTCTTGGAAAAGGTCAGTGCAAAACCCGCGTCATAACGTAGCAATTAATTCAAGCGCTCCTGACTATACTGATTTAGTCAGGTATCTCATAGAACCGTTTTTAGAATCTCCTGAGTCTTTGAGTATCGATTGCGAACTGTCTAGTAACCGTAATCGAATTTGGATTCGTGTCGCCTTCTCAAGTGCAGACAAAGGCAAAGTATTCGGACGAGGTGGACGCAATATTCAAGCGATTCGCACGTGTCTAATGTCTTTTGCCCAATTAACCGGACAATCCGTTTACTTAGATATTTTTGGTAGCGGTGGTAGTCGTGACGAAATGTCCTTTGATGAAGACAACGAAGAGCGATATGCACCCCCTCGCTCAAGAGATACAAGAGATAGACGTACTATTAGCACCAATAGCAGCAGTAGTAGCAACGGCACTAATGGGCAGCGCCCCTTCATTAAACCTCGCTCTCGCCAGGTTTAGTTAAATTTCGTTTCGAGAAAACCGTGATAGTTAATTAATTCAATCTCGATTAAATTTTGATTCAATTAAGTTGAACTTCAAGGAGGTGAAAGCAGAAAGTGGCTGAAATCCGTTTGGGTGAAAATGAAACAATTGACTCCGCGTTAAGACGTTTTAAGAAAAAAATTCAGAAAGCTGGAATTTTATCTGAAGTCCGGCGCCGAGAACGTTATGAAAAACCCAGTTTGCGCCGTAAGCTCAAAGCGGAAGCCGCACGTAAAAGTGGACGCATTCCCTAACTAGATATACTTCTTTATATATATTCCTAGTCGTTGCGTTTCACTTTTACTATCTGTTCTGTAGAAGAAACCCGGTTTCTATTTACAATCATCGTGATTATTACAATTTATCGACCAAGAAACCCGGTTTCTAGGATTGATTAGTTTGAAGTAAGTAGAGGCGTTAACTGCGTCTCTGCTTTCAATTTTTTATGATTTATTTTTAAAATTAATTATGGCAGGCGCCTCTCTAATTCAACTGCCCAGTATTGAAAGCGCACTCGCACTTGCGGGTAACTATGAAGAAAATCTTAAACTAATTGGGCGCCATACAGGGGCAAGTGTTGCACTGCGTGGGCAAGAGCTACTAATTTCTGGTACACAAAATCAAGTTGACCGTGCCTCACAAATAGTCCACTCTTTAGAAGAGTTATGGGGTCATGGTAAAAATGTTTACAGTACAGATATACAAGCTGCAATTCAAGCACTTGATACACACCGTAAAAATGATTTGCACGAATTACAGCGCGATACTGTTGCAAAAACTCGTCGTGGTGAAGAAATTCGAGCAAAAACGTTTCGTCAGCGGCAGTATATTCAAGCGTTGCGTACTGATGATTTAATATTTTGTACTGGACCTGCGGGTACTGGTAAAACATTTTTGGCGGTAGTTGTTGCAGTACAAGCATTACTAGCCAATCAATTTGAGAAAATAATTTTAACTCGTCCAGCAGTAGAAGCTGGTGAAAAGCTTGGTTTTTTACCTGGAGATTTGCAGCAAAAGGTCAATCCTTACCTGCGTCCACTTTATGATGCAATTAATGAATTTATTGATTCTGAGAAAGTACCTGGTTTAATTGAACGGGGTATTATTGAAGTGGCGCCGCTTGCTTACATGCGAGGACGAACTTTAAATAACGCTTTTGTAATAGTCGATGAGGCTCAAAATACAACACCAGCGCAAATGAAAATGGTGTTAACCCGCTTGGGTTTCCGTTCGCGTATGGTTATTACAGGAGACATGACGCAGACAGATTTGTTACCTAGTCAGCAATCTGGACTAGCCGTGGCATTACGCATTTTACAAGGCGTTGAAGGAATTGCATTCAGTGAATTTACGCAAAAAGATGTTGTGCGTCATTCTTTAGTACAACGCATTGTTGCTGCGTATGAAAAATACGAAAAATAATATGTATGGTGGGCACTGCCCACCGTACTTACTTACTCCCAAGTGATGGGTATATCTAAAAAATAACTAAGTTCTTCTGCTAACCAGTAAATTTCCGGTGCGGTAAGTTTATAGTGTAGTCCAAACCTTTTGTTTCCCACTAGTAAGTATAAGCTGGGTGGTACTTCCCTTTGCTCTGTACTTTTATTTCCATTACTATCGGTTCCTGTCTCTACTATTTTATAACTTTTCTTTTCAAATCTTATTTCAGAAATGTTTTGTCTAGGTTGTTTCAAAATAGTGTAGCTTTCTTTGGTTTGAAATATACTTGTATAAAGCAATCTAATTATGACAATTTCGTCATTTATATTAATTTTTAAAGCATTTATATGTTTGATATTGTCTTGTGATATGGCTTTTTCATCAGGCGCCACGGTTTGATAAAAACTTTTTATATCAAAAGCTGATTTTGGTGATAGTAAGTATAGCGTGATGGCGCCTGCACAAACAAATAAGAGATGAAAGCGAATAAATTCGGGTACAAAGAAAAGAAAAGACCAAAAAACTGAGATGGGAATACCAACAATTAGCAGTATTGCTAACAAAGTGAATGAAGCGAAAATTAACCATGACCAAAAACGACGAAGAGTTATAATATCAAATACTTTACTACCCCAAGTTGGCTGATAATCTTTTTTTAGATTGTTTATGACTTGAAGATAAGCTTTTCTTGTCGATGAGTGTTGTATATAAGGGATGGTAATATCTATATGACTAGGGGCTTTTTTTAGATTAATATTACTTAAAGGCGGCTTCTTAATTGTTAGTTCGCCAGTTAATAGTGCGTTTAAAGCAGACTGTACCGAATTAAATCGTTTTGAAAGACTAGGATGGGTCATTAACTTTAACCAATCTCTAAATGTAGAACTAATGTTTGCCGCATGTTCAAACTGAATTTGTAAATCTACGAATTGCAAATCAACTGGTTCAATACCTGTGACTAAATGGATAAGCGTTGCACCTAGACTGTATAAGTCGGAGGCAAAAGAGACTCTACCTGCAAATTGTTCTGGCGCCATGTAGCCATAAGTACCTACTATTGTCATGGTTCCATCTTGAGCATTTGCAGTTTGTACAGAACCAAAATCTACTAAATAAACATCCCCAATATGATGAGCAGAACGGTTAGTTAATAATATATTACTTGGTTTAATATCGCGATGAATAACGGGCGGTTCGTGTGAGTGGAGATAATCTAATACTAAAAGTAAAGATTTTGCTAGCTGCTTTACTTCTGTTTCGCTAAATGTTCTACCAGCCATCAAGTACTCTTGAAGAGACTGAGCGTTGATATAAGTTTGGACTAACGCAAATCCTTTTAAATTAGGAGTATCTACACTAAAGTAATCTATATATTGAGGAATTGAAGAATGCGATAAAGATTTGAGGGTTTCAACTTCGCGCTCAAATAGTTTTAAGTCATCCCAGTGAAAATTATCGTTAAAAATTAATAATTTAATCACTCTTAACTCCTGTGTTTGCAAATCATGCGCTAAAAAAGTTCGGCGCCCAGCGTTTCGTCCTAGCTCTCTCTGAACTTTATAGCGATTATTGAGTAACTCATTTGCAAGCGATAGAAAAGTATTCATATATTCTGTTACTTTTGTTAATAATGTAAAGAAACCAGGTTTCTCGGTTTCTATTCTTTTAACAGGGGAACATCTAAAAAATTGCTTATTTCCTGTGCTAACCAGTCGCGCTCTTCTAATGTTAAAGGTTGATGCAAAACTGTACTCAAATCATGCTGTCCAAATGTTGACTCCCAAATAATTATACTTGGAGATTTTTGCATTTTTTCTACCATGTTTTTTAAATTTATTAGTTTATATTGCTCTGCGCTAGCAACTATTTTCCAAATATGTTCTCTAGCAATTATTTTTGGTTCTAATCCAGCTAATATTTTACTGCTGAATACCTCAGTAGCAATAACTACTTGCTTTTCATCTAGCGTTAAAACTTTTCTTCCAAAAAGTATAATTACTACATTAATTATAATGTAAAAAGCCAGTGATATACCTAATAGTGTCAGAAACGATAGTGTAATCAAATCTCCAGAACTTAATGCGTTTATAAAAATGTTACTTATTATACTAATTACACTTTGTAAAAAGAAAAATCCAACAAATGATATTATTAACGTTGGAAAGGATGCATAACAGATATCACCAAATATTTGCCATCCGGTTTTAGCTGGAAATTTTATTTCTAGCTTATGATTAGTTCTAATAAGTTTGATTTTACTCGACGATGGTTTGCATTGCCCATAACCAATATTTTTATCAACTAAATCAAATTCATGTTTTGAAGTTATATCTGATAAATTATTTATACATTCTAATGCTATTTTAGCTGTATTAAAACGTCGATTTAAACTAGGTTGTATCATTAAATTTAACCAAGTTTTTAATTCAATGCTAAGGTTATTTATATTATTTAGTTGTATGTTTAAGTCGTCATCTAGTAATTCAGAGGGCTGCTTTTTTGTTGCCAAATATATTAAAGTCATCCCCAAACTATATAAATCTGATGCTGGAAAAGCTCTTCCTCCAAATTGTTCGGGTGGCATGTAACCATATGTACCAACAACTGTTCTAGTACCATGTGACTTTACACTTGTTTGCACTGAGCCAAAATCTATTAAATATATATCTCCTACACTGTTGCCAGAGCTATTATTTAATAAAATATTACTTGGTTTGATGTCACGATGAATAACTGCTGGTTGCCGTGAATGTAAATAATTTAATATTTCTAATAATAATTTACCTAATTGAATAATTTCGTGTTCGCTAAAATTTCGCCCAGCTTCTACATATTCTTGAAGTGACTTAGCTTCTATATATTTTTGTACTAGCCCAAACCCCTTCATTTCAGGTGCATCTAGCTCAAAATAGTCCAGGTACTGGGGTATAGCTGGATGTTCAAGATGTTTGAGCGTTTCTGCTTCTCTTTCAAATAATTTTAAATCTTCCCAGCGAAACTCTTCGCTAAACAACAAAACCTTGATAACTACCAATTTTTCATTTTGCTGGTCTTGAGCAAGTAAAGTGCGTCTTGCTCCGTTTTGTGCAATTTTGTTGATAACACTGTAACGGTTATGTAGCATAGCGGGTGTCATATACCATTCTTAACTACTAGTATAGAAAATTAAACTTACACATTTCTTTACATTTCTTCATAAAGTGCAATAAACCCAGTATCTTAAAGATACAGGTTAATATAGAGGTCTTTAAAAATGGCTAAACCGTTAAAAGAGTTTTTGGAAGCTTGCGAGAGCTTAGGTACTTTGCGTTTAATTGTTACAAGTAGTGCCGCAGTGTTAGAAGCGCGCGGAAAAGTCGAGAAAATATTCTATGCGGAGTTAGCGAAAGGCAAATACGCGAACATGCACACCGAGGGTTTCGAGTTTCACTTAAATATGGACTTAATCAAGAAGGTAAAATTTGAAACAGGTGAAGCGAAGCGTGGTAACTTTACAACTTATGCAATTAGATTTTTAGATGAGAAGCAAGAGTCAGCGTTGAGTCTGTTTTTACAGTGGGGCAAACCAGGAGAGTATGAACCTGGACAGGTGGAAGCTTGGCAAGCTTTGCGTGATGAGTATGGGGAGGTTTGGGAGACGGCGCCTGTTGTGCTTTGAGTGTGTAAATAATACTGGGCGGGCAGGGATGCCCGCTCCACAAGATAAGGGTTATTTGAATTCAGTAAATTCAAATACATCATGAGTGCCACCACGTAGCACTGACTCGGTGTGTTTACCTTGAAAGCGCTTACCGAGAGTTTGTTCTAAGGCGCCCCAAACAGCCCCAAGAGTATATGTACATTTACGTTCAGAACCTTGGGGTTCTCCTGCTGAACATAAAGTTTCGCTGGTGTAGACTTTAATGACATCACCTTCTGAGACAATTTTCTCTACGCTACATAAACATGTACCGGTTTTACCCAAGGCATAACCAAGTTTGTAACCGATATCATCAAGGGACATCATTGAACTATTTAAACCAAGTTCAGTCGCAAGCTGTCTACCGCGACTGCGACCTGCTGTTGTTAATGCAATTGCGGTTGCTTTCTCTCCTAAAGCATCTTCCATTCCCACAATCGCAGCTTTAAAGCAAACAATACTGCTAAAATCACCCAAATTAGGACGTAACATTGTTAAAATTCCTTTTAAAATTTTTTATCCAATTAACGGCGCCAGTCTACTAATAATTCGCTTGATTTCTAAAAATAAAATACCTTGTTTAACTCCTGCACCAGCAAGCACGAGTAGTACGGCATCACTACCGCAACCAACTAACACACCGTAACCTTTTTCACCTTCGACTACGATACGTTCAACGCTACCACGTGCGAGTTCGCGTCCAATGCGTTCACCAAGCGAAAGCATTGAAGCTGACATTGCTGCTGTACGTTCTTCATCCATTGGTCCTGGTAGTACTGATGCAAGTGCTAAACCATCTGGACTTACTAATGCTGCACCTTGAACATCTGATGCACCAGTAACAAAGTTTTGTATTTCATCTTGTAGCATTGAAGTATTAATCATGGTTATCCTCCTACACGATTTATTTGTTATTACAACTGCTCTAATAATTTGGTTAGCACTGTCTTGATTGAAATTCGGTCGGTAACGTTGACTAGGGTTATGGGCACCTTTGTGAATAGAGCAGAAATATCCGATAATTCTTGAGAAGGCGAATCGGTATGCGTCAGTCCAACTATATATGGAATTTGCAATTGCTCATCAATAAGTTCAACTACCGCACGCGCATATAATAAGTCAGCTTTGCGAGTTGCATTTGCTAATACAACACAAGCATTGGCGTTTTCTATTAGAATATCTCGCATAAATTCAAACCGAGCTTGTCCTGGTGTACCATACAGATGCAATGAATCTTTGTTAGATAGTGCTAAAGTACCAAAGTCCATTGCTACCGTTGTTTTTGGTTTGAGTTTAGCAGTCTCATCAGTAGCTTTTTTATCAGTATCTATGACATCGGTATCGCTAATTGTGCGGATAAAGGTTGTTTTTCCAGCACCTACATTACCCGTAACTACAACACGTAAAATTCTCATCTATTTTGATTAGACTGTGAACTCGGCGCCTGTAAACATTTAGAGCATTTGTTCTCCCCCCGCGAGTTCGGGGGTTAGGGGGAGATCAAATTACATTGATTTGGCGCCAGTAGCAATTAAGCGTCTAAACAAACCTTCGCTCCAACCAGTTTCTTGAAGGACTGCGGAGGAAGAAACTTCTACATATGCTTGTTCGATAAAAGCTAAATCAATCATGCAAATTCTTCCTAGCGCGTCTTTGAGTTCTTCAGTTTTACCATCAGCTTTGAGACGTTTGCCAACTTCGTGTACAACTGTAGCCATTGCTGGAACGACATGCTGGGGTCCAATACCAAGACGGACGTGAACTAAACCAATTCTCCAACGACGGTCTGCGTATGCATTACCCCATCCGTCCATACCTGTAAACATTTCTTGGAACCAGTTAACGAAGGTTTCGTGTAAACGATGAACTCGTCCTGAGCCATCACCATTAAGTATGTCGTTCATTTCTGGGTCACGTCCGAGATAAGCATAAAAGTGGTCGGCCATTTCTGGAGCTAATTTTGCACCCCACTCTGCCTCAGATTTTAATAAAGCTTTGTCAGCCGAAGTTAACATGACGCGCTTTTCAAGGGTGGACATAAAGACATGTGGGTCTAAGGCCATGATGTAATAAACTCCTGACTGCTTTCTAGAAATAAATTGTTTGTGTTGCTTTAAATTATTCGATGCTTTCCACTGATAAACCTTTAATATTTTTATGCTTTGTCAGCATCACTTAAACTCAGTAATCCAAGCATCTGAGTAAGGATTATTAGTTATGCCAACAAAGGGGCTATTCTTGCTACCACCCGTTTGAGTTCCAAAAATAAAATTCCTTGTTTTACTGCGGCGCTTGCTAGCACTAGTAATACAGCCTCACTACCGCATCCAATTAAAACACCGTAACCTTTTTCGCCTTCAACTACAATACGTTCAACGTTTCCGCGTGCTAGCTCACGCCCAATTCTCTCACCAAGCGACAGCATTGAAGCTGACATGGCGGCAGTACGTTCTTCATCCATCCCACCAGGAAGTACTGATGCTAAGGCAAGACCATCTGGACTTACTAGTGCAGCACCTTGAACATCTGAGGCGCCTGTGACAAAGTTTTGCAACTCTTGTTGCAACATCGAAATATTAATCATGTCTTGTTTTGGAGTTGGTAATTCAATAGCTGTTAAATCAAGCGGTTGTAACTCAATGGCTGGAGTTGGAATGACGGTTGCTTCTACTTCGTCTGATTTGATGTCAGACTCGGTTTTCTGAGGCTCCGGCAAAATTTCAGATGGAGACTGCTGAAACCCACCCATGAGTAGCTTCAGGATTCTGCCTAAAGCCATAGCGGTTTATGTACTTATTTTTTTTGCTGAATCCGATGTTTTTATCACCACATATACAGTAACAGTATTATCTCGATATAGTGAGCAAAACTCAACAATATTAAGGTGAAATATACTTTAAGAAATAATAATGAATGTGCTATATATTACAATTTATTTTTCAATGATTTTTTGTACTAATGATGTTGATAGCAATTTGTCAATAGCTCAACAACATTAATTAAACTTTCTCGGACTGATGCTGTTTCTGTTGCGTTAACAGTTACAATGGGTGGTTGTTCGTCTAGCATTCCCAGACTCAAGGCAATATCCGACGCTTCCCAGGCGCCTTCACAATCAGAATGTGTTATGCCAATTAAATAAGGAATGTCTACTCTTTTTTTAAAAAACTGAAGAATTTTACGGTTGTGGCGAAAATGTTCAGGACGGTGGGCATCAATTAATAAAATATAAGCATTCGCTCTCTGAATTAAAATATCCCACATAAAATCAAACCGCGCTTGTCCGGGTGTACCGTATAAGTGAAGCGATTGTTTCGGACTGATTGTTAGGCGCCCGAAGTCTAAAGCTACAGTAGTGTTAGCTTTAATTTCTGCCATTTCATCAGTTGCACGCTTATCGGTGTCAACAACATCTATTTCGCTAATCGTGCGAATGAAACTTGTTTTTCCCGCACCAACACTTCCTGTGACTACAATCCGTAGAATTTCCATAACATTTAATTTATAAAGTCGTTAAGCTTTACTCTTCAGAAAACCAACTAGATTTTGTAAAAACGAAGTACTCACTTTTAATGGTTGAGACTTTTGAGGACTGTAAGTGGACATATAACCATCAAAGCTCTGTGAATGCGATGATAAGGGAATTTCTTCAACCAAACCAGCAACCATCAATCGGAAAGCAACTTGCTGGATAGTAGCAATAGGTTGGTTAAGTTGAGATGCAAGTGTGTTTAAACTAACAAAACCATCAGCAAATTCCCATAACTGCCATTCAAGGGGATGCAGATGGAGTTGGGTTTTAGCGGGTGTAATTCCTTCGATTGCCGAAGTCGGGTTGGGTAGAGCATCAGCCAAAGCTGCCCAATTTTTAATTACTCGTAAAGCCATTAAAGCCACTTCTGTAGCGCGTAAACTTATCCCAGTCATTTCGCTCGTAGGTAAAATTGCTTTACTATCGAGCTTAAAAACACCCTTTTGGATTTCAAATAACTGTCTAACTTGCTGTAACTGACTTGCAAACAACAAGTTTAACTGCTCTGCGCTTAAAATTTCTAAAGTTTTGAGATATAAACCTAAAGGTGTATCTGTTGCTGCTTGCAAACGAAGTCTTTTCAATGTACGTTCGTTTACCCAACCTCGCTGTACAATCTTTTCGATTAACCCAAGTCCATTTAATTTACTTGTCGCAGCAACTACATTTCCTTGTCGAAACCAAATATAGTAATGCTGCGATTTTGAACCAATAACTTTCAAGTTAGGTAAAGTACAAACCGTCAAACAACCTGACTTTTTTCCTTGGTCAATCAGCTGAAATAGTTCAGCTAAAGAAAAATCTGTGAAAGAACTAGATAAACTCATTTTTTTATAGCTACTGTATATCAATTTATACAAAGCTGCACCTTGTGACTGAAATATTGGGTTCGCTACAACCTTTTTATAACGAGATGTCTCTGTACTACATAAAAGGATAGTTCATTTTTCAGATATCAAAATAAGTAATAACACTGTTAAGTAAGCCTACTAAGGGTTTAATGCAAGTGTTATCACTTATTTTGTTTAAAAATTAATACACTTATACGTAAGTAATTATTGTTTTATAAAAGACAATTCTCATTTTGATGGTATTCTATTGCCCATCTAGTGTCAGAAAACGGTAGCAAATATTAGTAGTACGGGCAAATATTTATTTTCACAATGTAATTATTACATTATATTAAATCTATGTTACACATAGACAAATATCTATGAGTACTTAATCAGAGAATAATTCATATTTGTTTACAATTGATTACATAATTATAGGGGGTTTTGAATTTAATCCAAAACCCTTGTGAATGCTAGCTACTCAACGCTTTTAAAAACCGCTGTAAATCTCTAAACATGCTAGGTTTTTTATTTTGCGCCGTTTCGCCGTTGGCAGTAGTGCGTTGTCCTTTAGCAATAATTGCATCAATTTCTTCACCCGTGGGTCTTTGGGGTAATTCTGCAACTTTTTCGTAGTTACCGCTGTTTTCTAGCCATATTTCCCACATTCCTGGATAGCATCGAAACACTGCTGCTTCTTCAAAAATTGGACGTAGGTAGTAACATGATTCGATAGTTTTGATAAATCTTTCACGAATTTGACGAGCAGCGTAACCAATACCTACGGTTCCTGCATCTTCGAGACGTGGGTTTAACATTACAAAGGGACGTGTGTCACCAATTAATTGACAAAGCTGTTCTAATTGGGGTACTTCTTGCGTAGTTGGGGAGATAAATAAGAAAAGTTCATCTTCGGGCTGAATTTTAGATTCGAGCGAAGCTGCTCTACCTGTACCAATGTCTTCTATTTTATATGGTACGCTTCCCCAGTCACGACGCGCGAGGGCACAGGCGCCTGCATCTGCGAACAAAACCTTGAGTTTATCACCATAGTTTTCAAAACCTGGAATAAATTGCTCTGCAACGGGCATAAACTTGAGTTCTGGAAATAACAACTCAACCTGTAAGCGTGTTTGACCGTCGGCTATTGCAGCTTGAGTTGCCTCAATAGCTTGAATAACAGCGTCTTCTAAAGTCTTCGGTAATTGTGCCATTTTGTTTTTAATAAAAAATCTATATTAGATTGGAATCGTCAATTTTTTATTCTACAACTGTACATGCTCAAGAACCTGTTACTTTACAAGATAGTGAACCTGAACCTGATGTTGTAATTGTACGAGGCAATACTCGTGATTATACAGAATGTCATCCTGGTTCTAATGATTTGGCTTTGGTTGTGGAAATAGCTGACTCGACTCTTGAGCGCGATAGAAGTTATAAGAAACGTATTTACGCGCGCACGGGTATTCCTGTTTATTGGATAGTTAATTTGGTTGAACAACAAATCGAAGTTTATACTCAACCTGATAGTTCGGGTGAAGAAGCTACGTATGTGAGGCGCCGAGATTTTGATTTGTCTTCACTCTTTAGTGTGATGATTGAGGGAAATGAAGTTGGGAGCCTTAATGTTGGAGATTTATTGTCATGATATGAACAGGCTTTCTATGCCTGTTCCATAAGAGATATAAAAATTAGTTTTTTATTAATTTGTACCTGAATTAGTGATAATCTATATTTTAGTATAATAAAATATTTTTTAGACATGCCGAGTATAGAAGTTGTAGCAAATATTCAAGATTTAGTGTTCAATCTTGATGTAGTGGTTGCAGCACAAATAGTTAGAGATATTGAGAAAGCAGTGCTTTTTCAAAAAAAGGCTCAAGAAATATATTCCATTTTGACCAGCGGTGAATTAGTCAAGCCAAAAATGAGTAAGCGCAAAACTATTGCGGTAAGTGACGATATTGCCACGATTAGTGGTTGGGATTCTTTAAATATAAAATGGAAGCTAGCTATTAAGCAAAATAATGGTATATCTTTGGAACAGGATGAAAGTAAAGTTAAAAATTATTATCTAAATTTGAAAACAGAATTTAATCAATATGGTTATCAAACAAGAGTATGGGATTTAGACCCTAAAGACGATTTGGGAAAGCACTATCGTTCTCATGCTGAAAAACAAATATCAGTTATCAATCTTGATAAACCTATTGGTGTGTCAAGGGGTATGTGTGAAGAAGACTGTTATCCTTATTTTTATGCTGCCGCGCAAATAAGACAACAAAATATTATTATTGCTGACCCTAACGGTATCTGGGTCTTTTATCCTCATGGTCAAGTTAAATTCGTTTATCGTCTACTATAAATATATAGTTAAGTAAAGGAAGGTGCTTTATGGCGGTTCCCTCTCAGCTACAAAAACTGATTCAAGAGGCTTTAGAGTCAGTGTATCATCATCCTCAACATGATTTATATTTAGGTTATCGTCAAGCTATTTGGGCAGCATTTGGCGATAATGGTCATTTAAAGCGTACAGTGTTGGCACTCTCTACAGTTCGTCATGTACTCCCCATTTGGAATCAAAAATTTCCTCATGATGATAGACCGCAACAAGTTCTTACCCTCGCAGAAGAAGTAATTTCTGGAGATGTTAGTAAAGCTTTTGCCGAAAAAGAAGCCGAACGTCTGTGGCGAGAAATGCAACAATTGGGTTATGAAGGTTTGGGTATGGCTTTTACTGTTGGGTGTGCAGCAGTCGCATCGCTTTATACTGCTATTGATGATGAAAATTTTGACCCTTCGGAGATTGATTTTAGTTTAACAGATAATCAAGATACAGAGGGTAATGATGCTGCTTTCTTTGCGGCTTGTGCATATGCGAATGGTGCTGTATGGGAAAGTATTTATGGATTTGCAGATTCTGCAAAGCGTTTAGAATTTTGGTCTTGGTGGTTAAATACTGCTGTTAAGAGTGCGTGGGAAATTATCGAGAAGAATGAAAAAAAAAATATAGATATTTCTTTACTTGAAGCTTCTTAAATACTTCCATTATAGTATGGACAGGCTTTCTATGCCTGTTCCACAAGAGTTTTTTAGAGTCTTGATAAAATTTGTTTTAATGCTGTTGCTGTCCAATCTATGTCTTGTTGTGTGGTGTCTTTTCCTAGTGTCATTCTAATACCAGCAACGGCTGCTTTTTCTGAATATCCCATTGCTAAAAGTATAGGACTGGGGGTAAGTTTGCCGCTGCTACATGCTGAACCTGCACTAATTCCTATTCCTGCTAGGTTCATTTGTCTAACTAAGTTTCTTCCGTTGATTTTCTCTTTATTTCCTGTTTCTATACAGACGCTGACGTGATGTGGTAAACGATGCAATAAGTCTCCTGTTGGCATTAATCCTGGTATATCTAATAGTTGTGAGAATAAGCTATCACGCAATTTTACTAGTCTCGGCGCCTCTTTGCTAATTTCTTCTGCTGCAAGTGATGCTGCTAACCCAAACCCAGCTATCATGGCAACTGCTTGTGTTCCTGAACGTAGTCGCGTTTCTTGTCCACCACCTAGTACTAATGGCACTATTTCTACACCTGGACGTATATACAAGGCGCCTGCCCCTTGGGCACCATATATTTTATGACTAGATAAACTAAGCAAATCTACAGGCATTGCTTTCACGTCAATTGGTAAACGACCTGCGGCTTGTACTGCATCTGTATGAAATAATACGCCTTTTTCACGCGCGATTTGACTTAGTTGGGCTATTGGTTGAACGGTTCCGACTTCGCTTTGCCCGTAAACTATAGATATCAATACGGTGTTTTCTTTGATTGCTGCTTTTAAATCTTCGGGGTTTACTTGCCCTTTGGCATCAACTCCTAAGCGTGTTACTTGCCATCCCCATAGTTCCAACATGCGCGCTGGTTCGGTAATTGCTGAATGTTCGACGCTGGAAATTATTATGTGCTGAGGCTGGCTGTATAAACGTGCTACTCCCATTATTGCTAAATTATCGGCTTCTGTTCCACCTGATGTAAATACGATGGACTCTGGTTCTGTGGCGTTTATTAAGGAGGCTACTTGTAAGCGCGCTGTTTCCATTACTGTTGCTGCCCGCTGCCCCCATTCGTGTAAGCTGGAAGGATTACCCCACTGCTGCGCTAAAACAGATTGAATAAGTGTTATGACTTCAATTCGAGTCGGAGTGGTAGCACTATAGTCAAGATAAATTTGCATACTTAATCAATTTTTAACTTTAAGAGGCAACAAGCTAATTTCATTTTCAGCGTACATAGTTATGTATTGTAAATGTTCACCCCTTTTCGCATAGCTGTGTCTGTACTTTTAGATAGATTTTGGAATTTAATGAAATGTCGTTATGAGTTTGTTTTGTTTGGATGGATTTTTAAGAAAGGACTAAGGACTGAAGTCTTTATTTTTAAGAAAGGACTGAAGTCCTTATTACCGAGATGGCACATTTGGAAGGAAGGTGCCCGCAAAATGACTATTTTGAGAGTAGTAATGATTACCTTAGAGAGTATTGTGTTTCGCTAATTTTCCTAGAGGATATATTTGCCGAATTTATCCTCTAGGAAATGGTTTCTAAATTCCAATGTTTGTCAGGCGCCAAGTTTTTCAAAGCTGCTAGAGCATGTAAGCGTACTTGAGTATTACTATCGTTAAGTAGGGTAGTTAATGCTTCGACGGCATCGACTCTGCCAAGTTGCCCTAAAGATAAAGCGATTGCGCTTCTAACGGTGTCTATTGAACAAGCTGGGTGCTTTTGATGTAGCATTTCTAATAAAATATCGGCGGCTTTATGTATTAAATCTGATTGTTGGACTCGTCCTAATACGGTGACAATTTGCTCGCATAGTGTTTGTGATCTGATTATGTTGAGGGCTTGCTGTAGATATTCTAAGCCGGAAATTGTACCAACCCATGTTAGCGCACGGATTGTTTCGATTTGTAATTGAAGCGGCGCCTTTTGTGATAAGAGAAACTGATACAAATGATGTGCAGCAGCATCATCACCCATCCGTGACAACGCAACAACAGCTGCACTCGCGACTCTTGAATCACAATCGTAAAGTTTGGGTTGTAATAATGCGACTAAATCTAACTCGGAGTTATGCAAATCACGACGATAACCTAATCCTGTAACAACTGTGCGTCTAACTTGTGCTGATTCATCATCTAAACTACGTAAAAGTACTGCAAGGACGCGCGAGTCATGAAAACTACTCAACGCTTCAATCGCTGCTACCCTTACAGCGACTTGAAAATCTTCAGCAACGCTCAGTAAGGGTAGAATAGTCTCTTTGTTACGGATATAACATAATGCCTGCGTAGCTAAAAACCGCGTATCCGAGTCAGCTAACAAAGAAGAGAGTGATAAAATCGCTTTGGAACCAAGTTGCCCTAATGCAACAGATGCCATTGACTTTAATTCTTCCGAGTCGTCGGTTTGAATTAACTCTATTAATACTGGAATTGCTGACTCATTTTTGAGTTCTCCCAAAATTCGCACTGCGTACCAACGTAACTCTTCATCTAACGTATCATCAGACAATATTTCTACGAGCTTTGGAATTGCGACACTCCCCAAACGTTTAAAGACTTTAGCAACCTCCCAACGAGAATGAAAATCACTATGCTCGAAAATTAAAAGCGCTAATTCCAACAAATCTTCTTGAGACTCGACAGTCTCAAGATAATTTGAGTTTTCCTTTAGCAACTGCTCTTTGCATTGATTGAATGACGACCAGTCAGCAGTATCACGCGCTGCAATAGTTTGCACTAATAGTTGGTTGATGTTGTTCACGTCTTATGTAATGAAAGGTTATGAATGGAAATTTAGAGCTAATAAATTTGGTTGTGTACTTTTGGGGAAAATGTACGCACGTTCTTAGTACTCATTATCTGTCAACTCTCCTGCACGAACCAATGGCAAGATGCTTTTTCCTTAAAATTTGATTAATTTTATGCGGATGTTACATACATGGCATCCGTATTGTGCATTTATTCTAACAATTCGTAACAATTTATACGATTTTTACTCTCACTCAACATTAACTTAAGTTATGTAAAGAGTCACTAACCCAGTATCTAAGCCTCGCTCTTAACGTACAAACGTGTATATTTCATCCCGGTAATTTGGGTGCAATAGCGCAAACCTAAACGGTTGATATTGGGATACGGTCACCGGAGCATTGAACTACGACGTAATGGAAGCGATTATGACAGCAGCCACTATCAATACTACCAGTCAAAACAAGTTTGAAAAATTAAAAGCAGAAAAAGACGGACTTTCCGTCAAGGCAGAACTTGAAAAATTTGCAACGCTAGGTTGGGAAGCGATGGACGAAACCGACCGTGACCATCGACTGAAGTGGTTGGGTGTGTTTTTTCGCCCTGTTACACCTGGTAAATTTATGATGCGGTTACGATTGCCGAATGGTATTCTTAATTCTTCACAAATGCGGGTGTTAGCCGAAGTAGTTCAGCGCTACGGTGACGATGGTTGTGCTGATATTACTACCAGGCAGAATTTTCAATTGCGCGGTATACGAATCGAAGATTTACCAGAAATTTTCAATCGATTCCGAGAAGTTGAGTTAACTTCTGTTCAATCTGGGATGGATAACGTCCGTAATATTACTGGCGACCCAATTGCTGGATTAGACGCTTCAGAATTGTATGATACGCGCGAGTTGGTTGAACAAATCCAGGCGATGATTACCAACAATGGAGTTGGTAACGCTGAGTTTTCAAATCTGCCGCGTAAATTTAATATCGCAATTACTGGAGGACGGGACAATTCGGTTCACGCGGAAATAAATGACTTAGCATTTGTGCCTGCATTTAAAGAGAGTGCTGAGTTGAAAGTGCTGAGTGCTGGGAATGAAAATAACTCAGCACTCAGAACTCAGAACTCATCACTGAATTTTGGATTCAATATATTAGTGGGTGGATTTTTCTCAGCTAAACGCTGTGACGCTGCTATTCCTTTAAATGCATGGGTTCCCCCAGAGGATGTGGTAGCTGTATGCCGAGCTATTTTGGAGGTTTACCGCGATAATGGATTACGTGCAAACCGTCAGAAATCACGTTTAATGTGGTTAATTGATGAGTGGGGTTTAGAAAAATTTCGTGAAGAAGTCGAGTTGCGTTTGGGTAAATCACTTTTACCAGGCGCCGCACACGACGAAATCGACTGGGAAAAACGAGACCATATTGGTATACATAAACAAAAACAATCAAATTTATACTACGCAGGATTACATATTCCGGTGGGTCGGTTGTATGCAGAAGATATGTTTGAAATCGCCCGTCTTGCAGAGGTTTATGGGACTAGTGAGATTCGGCTCACTGTAGAACAAAATATTGTTATTCCCAATATCTCTGATGCGCGTTTGGCATCATTTTTTACAGAACCTCTGCTCGGAAAGTTTAAAATTAATCCTGAACCACTTACACGCGCTTTGGTATCTTGTACAGGCGCCCAGTTCTGTAATTTTGCGTTGATAGAAACCAAAAACCGTGCGCTAGCAATGATAAAAGCGTTGGAATCTGAGTTAGAAATGACTCAACCAGTACGCATTCATTGGACAGGATGTCCAAATTCGTGCGGACAACCTCAAGTCGCGGACATTGGCTTAATGGGAACCAAAGCGCGTAAAAATGGCAAACCTGTCGAAGGTGTTGATATTTACATGGGTGGCAAAGTTGGCAAAGACGCGCATTTAGGAACTTGCGTTACTAAAGGAGTTGCTTGCGATGATTTACAGCCAGTATTGCAAGAATTGCTAGTTACACACTTTGGCGCCAAACCAAAGGTATTAGTTAATACATAGATTGTATGGTGGGCAGTGCCCACCATACTAGAACTATTCAATCACTAACAAATAAACAAACAGAATGACTAATCTCTCCAGAAGGAAATTCATTATCACCGCAGGTATTACTGCTGCTGGCGCCATTATTGCAAACGGTTGTTCGTCGAATGGGTCGAGTGCTGATAATAATTCAGGAGGAACAACGAGTACTGCAAAGCCAGCGTCAAATTTTACACCTGTCGCGAATGCTCCCAAGGTTGAAACAACTAAAGCCAAACTTGGATTTATCGCTTTAACTGACTCGGCGCCAATTATTATTGCTTTTGAAAAAGGATTATTCCAGAAATATGGAATGACCGATATTGAAATTGCCAAACAGACATCATGGGCAGCAACACGCGACAACCTAGAACTTGGTTCTGCTCAAGGTGGCATTGATGGAGCGCACCTTCTTAGCCCAATGGCTTACTTGATGACTGCTGGCGCCATTACTAAGACAAAACAACCGTTGCCAATGCAAATTCTGGCACGTTTGAACACAAACGGTCAGGGAATTTCTGTATCAAATAAATATAAAGACTTAAAGCTAGGCAAAGACAGTTCACCCTTGAAGCAAGTTATAGCTGGTGGTAAAAAGCTGACTTGTGCAGTGACATTCCCAGGTGGAACCCACGATTTGTGGATGCGTTCGTGGTTAGCAGCAGGTGGAATTGACCCCGAAAAAGATGTGGAAATCATCGTCATTCCACCACCACAAATGGTTGCCAGTATGAAAGCAGGTAAAATGGATGCTTTCTGTGTTGGTGAACCTTGGAATGGTAAACTCATTCAAGAACAAACTGGTTATTCAGCGGTAGTAACTGGTGAATTGTGGAAAGACCATCCAGAAAAAGCATTATCAATGCGTGCAGATTGGGTAGAAAAGAATCCAAACGCAGCTAAAGCCATATTAATGGCAGTGCAAGAAGCACAAATTTGGTGCGACAAGCCTGAAAATAAAGACGAAATGTCTAGAATAATTGCAACTGGTAAATATTTAAAAGTAGATGCTATTGCTATTAGCGACCGTTCTAAAGGTAAAATAGACTATGGTACAGGTCGAATTGAAACTGCAAGTCCAGTAGCAATGAAATTCTGGGATGATAATGCTTCATTCCCTTATGAGAGTCACGATACCTGGTTCTTAACTGAAAATATGCGCTGGGGTCAACTTCCTCCTGATACCGATGTTAAAGCTTTGATTAAAAAAGTAAATCGCTCGGATATGTGGAAAGAAGCAGCTAAAGCTATTGGACAAGAAGCTGCAATTCCTGCTAGTAATTCGCGCGGTGTTGAAGATATTTTGGGAGTTAAATTTGACCCCGCTGACTCCGCAGGTTATCTCAAAGGTTTAAAAATCAAGAAAGCCTAATGAATGGGTGGGTGGGTGAGTTCGTAGTAAGCACTTTAGTGCTTCTCTTAAGACAAGCACTACAAGACAAGCACTGAAGTGCTTACTACAAGCATAAATACGTTATTCACAATCTAAAATATAAATATGGCAGTACAAGCAGGCAGATTCTCTACTAAAAATACTAGCAGTAAACTAGTAAGCCAAATACTAAAAAATTCTAAAAAAGCAATTCCTCCTTTAGTTGCTATTTTCATTTTCTTAGTCATTTGGCAAATACTTTGTTCGGCGCCGGATGCCGAATTCCCTGGACCAATTCAAATTCTTTCAGACCCTAAAGTTCAAAAATTCCTCTTCAATCCTTTTCTTGATGATGACGACGGTAAAGGTTTAGCATTCCAATTACTGGCTAGTTTACAGCGCGTTGGTTACGGTTATTTTTTAGCGGCAACTATTGGTATCGCTTTAGGAGTGCTAACAGGTACTAATCGTTTAATGTTTGAAGCACTCGATCCAATTTTTCAAATATTACGAACAGTTCCTCCCCTTGCTTGGTTGCCTATTGCTTTATCTGCTGTACCCGCATTAGGTGGTATTAGTAAGAGTGAATTAGCAGCTATCTTCGTAATTTTTATTACCGCAGTTTGGCCAATTGTTATTAACACTACAGTTGGAGTACAGCAAATACCCCAAGATTATCGCAACGTTGCGAGAGTTTTACGATTAAAAGGAAGAAAGTATTTCTTTAAAATATTATTCCCCGCAGCAGTTCCTTACATTTTCAGCGGATTACGAATTGGTATTGGTTTAGCATGGTTAGCAATTGTTGCTGCCGAAATGGTTAACGCTGGTAGTAGTGATGGCGCCGGTGGTTTAGGTTTCTTTATCTGGAATGCTTATAACAGCGGTGACATGGGTCAAGTTGTATTAGCACTAGTTTACATCGGTGTTGTAGGTCTTTTACTCGACCGCGCAATTGGTTTTGTTGCCAGCTTAGTAATTCCAGCAGAACAAAAATAAAGTAGAAAGTGCTGAGTGCTGAGTGCTGAGTGCTGAGTTTTATTCCTAACTCCTAACTCCTAACTCCTAACTCCTAACTTCTCACTCTTCACTTCTAACTCTACTCAGCACTCAGCACTTTCCACTCAGCACTCCTAACTCCTAACTAAAAAAATGACAACTTGTTTTGTTGAAGTAGACCATATTGACCGCGTATTCGATTTGCCCAATGGTAAGACTTATATTGCCCTCAAAAATATTGAATTGAAGATTCAACAAGGTGAGTTTATTTCACTAATTGGGCATTCTGGTTGTGGTAAATCGACTTTACTTAATATTATTGCGGGGTTAGACCGTGCCTCGATTGGCGGTGTAACACTTGAAGGACGTGAAATACGCGAACCTGGACCCGACCGAATGGTGGTGTTTCAAAACTACTCGTTGCTACCTTGGTTAAATGTTCGCGATAATATCGCTTTGGCTGTTGATGAAGTTTATCAAGACAAGCCCAGAGGTGAGCGCCGCTCAATTGTCGAACATAATATTGATATGGTGGGACTACGGCGCCATGCAAATAAACTACCGTCTGAATTATCTGGTGGGATGAAACAACGGGTATCAATAGCGCGCGCTTTGGCAATTCGTCCTAAGTTATTATTACTCGATGAGCCTTTCGGCGCCCTCGATGCGTTGACAAGAGGTGGGTTGCAGGAACAGCTAATGAAAATCTGCAACGAAAACAAATTAACTTGTGTGATGGTAACGCATGATGTTGATGAGGCATTATTGCTTTCTGACCGCATTGTGATGTTGACAAATGGGCCAGAAGCACATATTGGTCAAATTTTAGAAGTAGACATTCCGCGTCCTCGTCAAAGAATGGAAGTTGTTAATCATCCAGATTATTACAACATGCGGAATGAAATAATAAATTTCCTTAATCAGCAGAAGCAAGCTAAGAAACGTCAACAAGCTCAACAAGTTCAAAAGACCGCTACCCCAGCACTAATATCTCGCAACGGTTTAGAGAAAATCAATCTAGATATTGGCTTTTTACCTTTAACTGACACGGCGCCTTTAATTGTAGCTAAAGAGAAAGGCTTTTTCGCTAAATACGGATTAGAAGAAATTAACCTGATTCGCGAAACGAGTTGGAAGGATATCGCATTTGGGGTTGGAACTGGTAGACTTGATGCTGCTCAAATGGTAGCAGGAATGCCCCTAGCTTTAACTTTAGGCGCCGGTGGTAAAACCCCAATTCCTGTAGTTAACGCGCTTAATCTTTCCCGCAATGCTAACGCAATTACTTTAAGTAAAAAATTATACGACCAAGGCGTAAGAACTGTCTCAGATTTGAAAGCTGCAATTAACGCGGATGCTGACCATGTTATGAATATGGGAGTTGTGCATCCTACGTCAATGCAGAACTTTATTTTGCGTTATTGGTTAGCTGCTGGTGGTATTGACCCTGACCAAGATGTCAATTTAACGGTATTACCACCAATGCAAATGGCTTCGCAACTTGAAGCGGGAACACTAGATGGTTACTGTGCTGGTGAACCTTGGAATTATATGGCAGTTCACAAAAAGGTAGGTTTTGTTGCTGCGACAGCTTTAGAAATTTGGGCGGGACAACCTGCTAAAGTTTTGGGAGTCAGAGAAGAATGGGCACAACAATATCCCGAAACTTATCTTGCTCTTATTAAAGCTTTATTGGAAGCTTGCGAATATTGTGACGACCTTCGCAACCGAGAAGAAATTCTTAAAATTATCTGTCGTCCTGAATATCTTGATATAGACCCTGTGTATGTTCGTCCTGGTTTTGTAACACCTTACGAACGCGCAGATGGTAGTAAACCGCAAGAGTTAACTTCATATATTAGATTTTTTGTCAATAAAACAAATTGTCCCAACCGTACAGAAATACTGTGGATGATGACACAGATGGCACGCTGGGGCTTAATACCATTCCCAAAAAACTGGGTAGAAGTCATTGAACGAGTTTGCCGTCCAGATATATTTGGCGCCGCAGCACGCGACTTAGGTGTTCTTGATATTGGATGGGATAACCCAATTCACTTATTTGATGGCAAAGTTTTTAACCCATCAGACCCAATTGAATATCTCAACAGTTTAGAAATCAAGCGTCAAATACGCATTGAAGAAATGTTCTTCTAGAAACCGGGTTTCTACGCAAAATTTTTAATTGTACGAACAATATCGAACTAGAAACCCGGTTTCTTTACGCAAAATTTTGTTTATACAAGTAGATATTCAACCAGAAACCGGGTTTCTTAATTACCCATCATTACCTTAAATAATATGCAAACAACAATTCAATCGAATCAACGGGACACGAGAGCATCCGACAATTTTTTAGTCGTCGAAGGCGTTAGCAAGATTTACCCAACAGCGGATGGTCCATACACTGTTCTTGATGGAATAGACCTTAAGGTTCGTGAGGGTGAGTTTGTTTGCTTAATTGGTCACTCTGGTTGCGGTAAGTCAACGCTGCTAAATATGATTTCGGGTTTCAATACTCCTACTGAGGGTGTTGTACTGCTGCAAGATACACCTATTACTGAACCCGGCCCAGACCGGATGATGGTATTTCAAAATTACTGTTTACTGCCTTGGCTGTCGGTATTTGAAAATGTGTACTTGGCTGTTGATGCGGTTTTCCCCGAAAAAATCGAAGCTGAAAAAAGGGCAATTGTTAAAGAGCATTTAGCGCTCGTAGGTTTGACAGAAGCTGCTGAAAAAAGACCTTCACAAATTTCTGGTGGGATGAAACAACGGGTTGCGATTGCCCGTGCGCTTAGTATTCGTCCTAAAGTATTAATTCTTGATGAACCTTTCGGCGCCCTTGATGCTATTACTAAAGAGGAGTTGCAGGAAGAACTACTACAAATTTGGCGCGAGCATCAAGTGACTGTGTTGATGATTACGCATGATATTGATGAAGCTTTGTTTCTCGCTGACCGACTTGTAATGATGACCAATGGACCTGCTGCACAAATTGGCGAGGTTCTTGACATTCCGTTTTCTCGTCCCCGCAACCGCAAGCGCATTATGGAAGACACGAAATACTACGAGCTTCGTAATTATGCTCTCGATTTTCTCTATCGTCGTTGCGCTCATGTAGAAGAATAAAGACAGAAACCGGGCTTCTTTTCATCAGAAGTCTGGTTTCTTTGGTGAGAGTATCTTTTATAACGCATTGCTTCAATGCGTTTTTTTCATGGATACTTTCAAACGGTTACAGGTGATACCAATATAGTTGCGTCTTAGTTCTAATTTGTATATAAGAAAGCTTTTTAGATTATTTATTAATACACAATACTTATGTGTAAGATAAAGAACCACGAAGAGACAATGGGCACAATGTAGTAAGGTGGGCAATGCTAGCCCTACTGTGAACTACTAGCACCAAATTTTTGGTTTTATTTGAATAAGTAGATAAGATTATTTGCTTGAATAGTCTTGATTTTGGCTTACGTATTTTTTGTTCGAGAAAGGGTAATATGCTCAAGAAACTATTTACATTCAAGGGTCGCTATCGAATTTTGCATCAAACTTGGTTCGCATTCTTTCTCACGTTTGTGTGCTGGTTCAATTTTGCTCCTTTTGCTACCACGATTGGTAAAGAATTACATTTATTACCTGAACAAATTAAAACTTTGGGTATTTGTAATCTAGCCCTGACAATACCCGCACGCATTATTATTGGTATGCTTTTAGACCGTTTTGGTCCAAGAATTACATACTCAGTGCTGTTGATGTTTGCAGCAGTTCCTTGTTTGGCAACAGCGCTGTCTCATAGCTTTAGTGAGTTAGTAATTAGTCGCTTGTTAATGGGTATTGTTGGTTCCGGATTCGTTGTTGGTATCCGGATGGTAGCTGAATGGTTTCCACCCAAAGATATTGGCATTGCCCAAGGTGTTTATGGTGGTTGGGGTAATTTCGGCGCCTTTGGTGCAGAGTTTGCTTTACCTATAATTGCAGTTGCAACAGGGTTTTTAGCTGGTGGTGGTTCAAACTGGCGCCTGACAATAGGACTAACAGGAATTATTGCTGCTGTATATGGCGTTATTTATTATAAATCTGTTGAAAATACTCCACCAGGAAAAGCTTACAAACGTCCCAAGAAAAACGGCGCCTTGGAAGTAACAAGTGTCAAAAGCTTCTGGGCAATGATTGTCTCGAACTTTGGTTTAATATTTGCCCTAGGTCTTCTCGCTTGGCGCCTAGAACAGAAAAATATTCATTTTTTGACTGCAAGTCAAATGTATATAGTTTGGGTGCTACTTTTAGGATTATTCGCTTTCCAAACTTACAAAGCTTATCAAGTTAACTCAGAACTTTTGGCTGGTCGAAAAACTTATTCCCCTTCTCAACGCTTTCAATTTGGTCAAGTTGCATTACTTGAGTTTACCTACGTTACAAATTTTGGTTCAGAACTAGCTGCTGTTTCCATGTTGCCTGCATTCTTTGAAAAGACTTTTGGTTTAGAACATGTAGTCGCTGGAATGATAGCTGCAACTTATCCCTTTTTAAACTTGGTTTCTCGTCCTAGCGGTGGCTTAATCTCTGATAAACTTGGCTCACGTAAATGGACAATGACTATTCTTAGTGTTGGTATTGGAATTGGTTATTTAACTATTCACTTCATCAATAAAAGCTGGCCTCTTCCACTCGCAATAGCTGCCACAATGTTTGCAGCTTACTTTGCTCAAGCTGGATGCGGCGCCACTTATGGAATTGTGCCTTTAATTAAGAAAGAAGCAACAGGACAAATTGCAGGAAACGTTGGCGCCTATGGTAACTTTGGTGGCGTAGTTTATTTAACAATCTACAGCTTAACTGACCCATCAACACTATTTAGCACAATGGGTATAACAGCAATAGTATGTGCGTTCATGTGTGGTTTCTTCCTCAAAGAACCCAAAGGTTCATTCGCTGAGAAGTACGAAGGAGAATCACCAGCAACCAATGAATCTGAACAAGTAACTTCTGGTGTTCTCGTGGAAGAGTAAGGTGGGCAGTGCCCACCCTACAGGAAAAAGGGTATTAGGCTGCAATGCAATTGAGGTTTTATGACTGAATCAACCAAAACTCTATGTCCATATTGTGGTGTTGGGTGTGGACTCGAAGTATCACCTCCCGCACAACATGGAAAAGCAACAAATCGTGATAATGAAGGAAATCCGATTTGGCGAGTTCGAGGAGATAAAACACATCCATCGAGCCAAGGTATGGTATGTGTAAAAGGCGCCACTATTGCCGAGTCATTAGATAAAAATAGATTGCATTTTCCAATGGTGCGGAACTCGTTGAATGAGAAATTTCGGCGCGCGACTTGGGATGAAGCATTTAATTTAATTACCAAGCGCATTCAACAAGTTCTGCAAACCCAAGGGCCAGAAGCAATATGCATGTACGGTTCAGGTCAATTTCAAACCGAAGATTACTATGTTGCCCAAAAATTAATGAAAGGGTGTCTGGGAAGCAATAACTTTGACGCAAACTCACGTTTGTGCATGTCCAGTGCGGTATCTGGGTATATTCAAAGCTTTGGTTCAGACGGCCCACCCTGTTGTTACGACGACTTAGAATTAACCGACTGTGCATTTTTAATTGGTACAAATGCAGCAGAATGCCACCCTATTGCTTTTAACCGATTAGCCAAATACCACAAAAGGAACCGCAAAGTCAAAATGATTGTGGTTGACCCACGTCGAACACAAACTGCCGAAGCTGCCGATTTACACTTAGCGATTCGTCCTGGTACAGATATTGATTTAATGAATGGAATGGCACATTTATTGATGCGTTGGGGTTGTCTTGATACAGGATTTATCGACGAATGTACAAGTAACTTCCCAGCTTTTGCAGAAGTAATTCGTCATTATTCCCCTGATGTCGTCGCACGTACCTGTGGTATTACTATTCAAGATTTAGCAACCGCTGCACGCTATTGGGCTGATTCTAAAAACGTGCTGTCGTTATGGTCGATGGGAGTAAATCAATCTTCTGAAGGTACGGCAAAGGTACGAACCATTATTAACTTGCACTTAATGACTGGGCAGATAGGTAGACCAGGGAGTGGACCCTTTTCTTTAACAGGTCAACCAAACGCAATGGGAGGACGTGAAGCTGGTGGTTTATCGCACTTGCTCCCAGGTTATCGCTTAATTAAAAATCCCCAACACCGTGCAGAAGTTGAAGAATTTTGGGGAATAAAGCCAGGAAAAATATCACCATTACCTGGTTTGACTGCGTGGGATATGATAACAGGTCTAGAAACTGGCGATGTTGGCTTATTGTGGGTTGCCGCTACGAACCCAGCAGTAAGTATGCCAGATATTGAACGTACAAAAGCAGCTTTATTAAAATCACCTTTTACTATTTATCAAGACGCATATTATCCAACAGAAACTGCCGCTTATGCTCATGTGCTTTTACCTGCGGCACAGTGGGGTGAAAAAACTGGTGTCATGACAAATTCGGAACGTGTCGTAACTTTATGTCAATCGTTTCGACCAGCACCCGGAGAAGCAAAAGCCGACTGGGAGATTTTTGCAGAAGTCGGGCGCCGTTTAGGTTATGTGGGTGAATTTGCTTTCGCCAACTCTGCCCATGTATATAACGAATTTACTCAATTAACTCTAGGACGTCCTTGTGATGTTACAGGTATTTCCCACGAAAAATTACAACATAGTCCAATTCAATGGCCTTACCCAGAAAAGAGTGATGAGTGTAAAGTGCTGAGTGCTGAGTGTCAGAACGTAACTCAGCAACGCCACTTGCCTCAAGTCGGCGCAGCCGCCCACGGCAGTGGCTCCTCAGCACTCAGCACTCGGCACTCAAAAAGACTGTATACTGATTTACGTTTTGCTACACCAGATGGACGGGCAAAGTTTGGCGCCTATTATTCACGCGGTTTAGCAGAACCACCCGACCCAGATTATCCGTTTATATTAACAACAGGAAGACTTTACGGACATTGGCACACACAAACGCGAACTGGTCGCATTGAGAAAATTCGGCAAATGCACCCCGAACCATTTATTGAAATTCATCCACGTGATGCTTCTAGCTTAAATATTACTGAAAATTCATATGTTGAAGTAGGTTCGCGTCGAGGAAGCGCTAAGTTTAAAGCTAAAATAACCCGTGCAATAACTCCTGGAACAGTGTTTGTGCCTATGCATTGGGGCGCCTTATGGGCAGAAAACGCAGAAGCGAACGCGATGACACACCCAATATCATGCCCAGACTCATTACAACCAGAGCTAAAAGCCTGTGCAGTTAGCTTGGCGCCCGTTAAAATTAATTTGCCTTCTTATAACTATCAATTAGAACCCTCTGAATGTTAAGCTGCTTACAAGTCTGATTTTAAAAGTTATTACTTAGCATTTATAGTGCGTTAGAGAAAACTCTAACGTACTGTTGTGTGTGTTCTTACTTATACAAGCAATAAGTATTTATTAGGGGGTAAGGCAGATGAGGGGGTTAATTAAACGGTTTCGTGAAATGACCAAAGACGAAAACTTCATGCACATCATCGAAAATCTAGAGGTGATTGTCGCTAAAGTTCTCTCAGTCTGTATGTTGCTTGTAATTGTAGTAGCAATTGCTGATTTAATCACCTTTACATTTAGAGAACTAGTCTCGCCGAAATATGGTAGCTTTTATAAGACATTATTCCAAGTGTTTGGATTGTTTTTAAACGTCTTAATTGCCCTAGAAATATTAGAAAATATTACGGGCTATCTCAAAAAGCACGTATTACAAGTAGAATTAGTAATCGTAACATCTTTAATTGCGGTAGCCAGAAAAATCATTATTCTTGATTTAGATAAAGTTGAAGGAATAGATATTATTGGTTTAGGTTTGGCTGTTTTATCTTTAGCAATTAGTTATTTTATTATCCGCATTAGTAACTCTAAACCTAGACATTAAAATCAGAATATTTTATTGAGATTATGGTACAATTCTTTGAATTTGAAACAGATTTCGTTGATTCCCTGCGATGTATTCCCATGCAAGCAAGATACAACCTTGACACCTGTGGAATCAAATTAAAATTAGCAGATTGGAACCACTTAACTCAAGATGAGCGTCAAGCATTAGTCGAGCAACCCTGTACAACAGAGCAAGAAATAGAAACCTACCGACATAATTTACAAAATCTTATACATCAACGTACAGGCAGTTATCCAAGTAAACTACCAATCGAATCACACCCAGCATGGATGGATGAAAATAATATACCAGAGAGCGTTCAAGAAAAAGCAACCGAATATAATGTGAAAATAGAGGCGCCTTCCTGGGCAGCATTATCACCTTTAGAAAGATTTGCTTTAATTAAACTTAGCCGCTCCGGACACGAAAACAAAAACTTTCCTAAAGCGCTTGAAGAATTTAAATTAATTAATAGCTAATCCCCCCCAACCCCCCTTAATAAGGGGGGCTAAGATTTGTTTCTTTTCTTGTTCCCCCCTTATCAAGGGGGGCTAGGGGGGATTTTAATTATTTAATTTACACCTAATGCCTTCATTGCTGCTGTTAATTGGTCACTGTAAAAAATGGGGTCAACTCGTTCCATAATATCTGCTGATACTTCTAAAAAATGACGTTTGTTTTCAGTTGGAATTAATGCTTTTCTAGCGCCATTGTCCATTCCAAGTTGTAGCGGTTCTGCTAAAGAACGAACCGCTTTGATATTTCCTTGGATACTAAGGTTTTGCGGGAATTTTAATACTGCTAAGTTGATAAGGGATATCTCCTTTAATGCCGCAAATAAATTCGGTAGAAAGGATATGCGTTACAAACCTTGCACCGTGAGCATTAGGAGGTTCTTGGTCTTTTAGTTGAACGTCAAAGGCGCCTTTTAGCAAACATCAAAATTGGATGCTAGACCAACTTGTTGGAGGTGAAGTTCCTTTAACATTTAACTATCCCCTTTGCCCCATATGACCAGGAATTTATCCATGCTTACCAAATTGTCTGAATTGTTGTTAATGCTCGAATTTGTAAGTCACAAGTTATTAAGGGAAGATTCATGTATAACGCCGTGGCTGCAATGATTCTATCTGGCATATCAGGAACAGTTGCCCTGTCAATTTGTCGAACTGCGGCTGAAATATCGCGGTTAAGAGGCACTAAGCTAATACCAACATCAGTGTCATCTATTGCATTAAGGACACGTGTCAATACGTCCTCTGCCAAGCGTCCTCTCTCCACTAAGTAAGTAATTTCAACAATTGTAATGGCGGATACATAAATAGGGTATCCACCATTTACTGCCAGTTCTAATGCTGTGAGGGCTATTTCTGATAGCCTCTCTAGGTTAAAAATATGCCAAATTATTGTGTGTGTGTCTGCTACTACAGATGTCACTAAATAATCTCCCTCGGAAAATTACCCCACATTTCTTTTCTTGCTTCAGCTATATCCTCCGCTGTTATATCTACTTTTAAATCAGCACATAAACCTTTAATACTGCGAAGGGGACGCTTAGGAGTGACTTTTTGATGTAAATAGTCAGTAAAATCCAATACTTCTTGCTGTTTTTCTAGGGGTAACTCTCGTAATCTTTCTAAAACTGATTGCTCAATATTCATGACTTGTCCCTTTATAATTCTGGTATTTTAATGATACATTACTTCTGTTATCTAATGTCACGAGCTAAAATTATCCCATATTTCTTTTGGCAGATCTTGGTGTTAATAAAATCTAAAAATTCACCCAAGCGACGGTCTTTAATTTGATTTTTAAATAATTCGCTAGCTGCAACACCTTTAACATGACGATTAGAGAGGACATAGCCTAAATTTTTCGCAAAAGAAGATTTACCAGAGCCAAAGAAACCAGAAATCCAAACCCCAATAGCCTCACTTGGCTCAGATGCTTCATCAGCAATAGCTTTAAGCAAACTGCGGTACTGTTCCAGAATGCGTTCCGTGGCGATATACTCGGTTATTTCGGTATAAACGGATTCCTCATCAATTTGGTTAACCTTGATAATTTCCTCAATAGGTTGCCCCAAATCCCTTGCCAAAATTTCGCCAATCGTATTCATTCCTTCCCATCCTTATCCGTATATTTTTACTCTATAGTTCCCCATAGCTTCGCGGTCTTTTAATCCCATCATCTGCAAACCTGTTATTCCTTCTAGTGTTCCCAGATAAAACAAATACGCTTGAGCCAACACGGGATAATCGATTGATGTTCTCCAAAGAATCTTTTTGGTGGAATATAACTGGTGAGCGCGAAATTGGTAAGGGTCATTTTGAAACCCTGGCTTTAGAGGTTACAGGAACAGGAATTGACCGTTACATAGTACCTACTATGCAGCAATGGGGGGTTTATCATTTTCATGATACAAGCGATAGCGCCTATGTAAAACAGGCACATGGTATTAATGACAACGCTTATCTACGTCCTGACGCGCGTAATCTCGCATCGTTCTTATACTTTTTGCGTGATAGTCATCCAGCATCGTATCAAAAGATTGTTAAAACTATTCGGCTTGTTGCTCCTTTCTTTGGCGATTTTAATCTACGTCCTTCTCCACAAAACAAAGATGTTATTGAACTGGAATGGTTTGAGCGAGGTCAGGATATCCCTTTTAAAGCACATCTTCTTTCCGATGGAACGCTTCGTTTTATTTGTCTGGCAACTGTTTTTCTCCAACCTGATACCCTTCTGCCAGAGACAATTTTGGTTGATGAACCTGAATTAGGTCTTCATCCATATGCAATTACCGTCCTAGCTTCGTTAATGCGTGCTTCATCCAAACAAGTAATTGTTTCAACGCAGTCAGTTGAATTGCTCAACGAGTTTGATGCAAATGATGTGATTATTGTAGACCGCAACGAGGGAAAATCATCACTCCACAGACTTAAACAGCGTGATTTAGAAACTTGGCTTGAAGATTACAGTTTAGGGGAACTTTGGAAGAAAAACATTGTTGGGGGAAGACCTTCACGATGATACGAATCAATGTTTTTGTCGAAGGACAAACGGAAGAAACTTTTGTCAGAGAGTTACTATACGGTTATTTTCAGGAAAAAAATATATTCCTCAATCCAATTCTTGTAAAAACTAGTTCTGTTAGTAAAGGTGGTGTGGTAAGTTACGCTAAAATCAAACCACAATTAAATAAGAAATGCCTTGAAGACATTTTAATGCTTGTGGGCGATTTCGTTGAAGATTATGAGGTGATGGAACATTCCAAGCTTTGCAGATGGTTGGGCATACTGTACATGCTGTTTGCCCAAACAAAAAGGCTGGTGAGAAAATACGTACTGCTGTGCATGATTTTGAGGGAGACCAAACTTACAGCGAGAAGCCTGGGCATAATTTTACCCTTAATGCGACTTTTGATGAAATTCAAGCTGCAAGCTATGATGCTTTGGTTATTCCTGGTGGACGGGCGCCTGAATATATTCGTTTAAATCACAGAGTTATAGATATAACCCGTCCGGAATGCTTATGCGAATAAACGTATTGCTGCTATTTGCCACGGTTTACAGTTATTAGCAGCGGCAGATGTGCTAAGAGGTAAAACTTGTACTGCGTATGCTGCTTGTAGTCCAGATGTGAATGGTGCAGGTGGTAAATACCTAGAAATTGCTGTTGATGAGGCTATTGTTGATGGTAATTTGGTAACGGCGCCGGTTGAGCATGTTGAGCAAGACTTGGAGCTGGCTCAGGTTTAGATATGTAGGGAAGGGGGGCAGGCAAGGATGCCTGCTCCACAAGAAAAAGATTTGAAAAATACAGAATTAATATATTTACTTTGGTAAATTTTTATGTAGTCACGTTTTGGTAATACTCAGTATGGTTTACTAAAGGTGTTTTTATTTTTAATTTTTAATTTTTAATTCTGCTTATATAGAGTGAAGCTATATTGTATCTATCAATGAGTAAAATCGTTAATAACCACCTTGTAAATGAATGACGTTTCAAAACGCGCCGTTGACGAATGCTTTTCTGCGGCTAGTGTCTGGTAACGGAGTACCTAGTGGGTCTGAGTCGAATTATGCCTTACTCAAAAATCGAGAGGTGGTAATTGGACGCGACCCTGGTTGTCAAATTGCTTTGGATGCCATTAAGTTTCGGATGGTATCACGGCGCCATGCGGTTGTTCGTTCCATTTCTCCTTCTCCTGATGGTCGATGCAGTTGGGTGATTTGTGACCTTAGTAGTGCTAATGGTACTTACCTTAATGGTCAGCGTCTTGAGGGTTGTCAAGAGTTACATTCTGGTGACCGCATTTCTTTGGCACAGGATGGACCCATATTTCAGTTTGAATATGAAAATAATGCTCCTCAACAAACTGCTATTAATTCCGCTGCCGCTACTTCACTCACCCCCGCAAGCAAATATGAGGCGCCTACACAAATAGATTCTGTAAGCTTTACACAGTTGTTCCCCATTATCTCAACCGGAAAGGATTTAACTAGCAAAGCTTTTTTAATTCCTGGTATTTTAACTGTTGTATTTGTAGTATTAATGTTTGCTACAGTTGGTTCGCCGCAAGCTAATCAAGTTATTGTTGGTACTTATATTGCTTCTGCTGCATATTATTTTATTTATCGTTTGTGTGGCAAGCACAAACCTTGGTGGATATTACTCGCTTCTGGTTTGGGGACGGTGGTAATTTTAAAAAGCCCTATTTTAGATTTATTTATTTATATATTCCGTGTTGTTCTACCAGGTAATTTACCCAGAGAAAATCAGGAAATTACCTTAACTGAATTACTTGTGCGGATGTTTTTCGGCGCCGGGTTAATGGAAGAATTACTCAAAGCTTTGCCTGTTTTGGGTATATTTTTAATATCAAGAACGCTTCCTTCTCCTTGGCGTGAACGACTTGGTGTCTCTGAACCTCTTGATGGTATTCTACTTGGCACTGCTTCGGCGGTTGGTTTTACTCTGTTGGAAACACTTGGTCAATATGTGCCACAAATTACATTAAGTGTTGCACAACAATCGGGCGCCGATGCTGGACAGTTGGTAGGGTTACAGCTTTTAATTCCCAGAATATTAGGATTAGTCGCTGGTCATATGGCTTATAGCGGTTATTTAGGATATTTCATTGGTTTGGCTGTTCTTAAACCAAGTAGAGGTGTGCGAATTTTAATTGTGGGTTACTTAACTGCGGCTGCGCTTCATGCTTTGTGGAATGCTTCTGGAGCTATTAATGCTTTGTTATTAGTTGTTGTTGGTGTAATTTCATACGCCTTTTTGATGGCTGCTATTCTTAAAGCACGCGCTCTTTCTCCAAACCGTTCACAAAATTTTGCTACACGTTTTTTAGAACGAAAATAAAAAAGCAACTGGGTTTTCCCCGGTTGCTTTTTATTTTGATATTCATATGACTCACTTATAACCCAAATTGCAGTACTTCACTGTTTTGCCTTCACTTTATTTCTATCTTTTGATAGATGGTTATTACACAGCAAGAGCCTATAGTTAGATTTAAAATAGTGAAATGGTATTTTAATAGTAGAGTGCATTTGATCACATCTTTTTTACTAAGCACTTAGTCTACTGGTTGAGAATTTTTGAGTTGCTGAAGTGCGTAATAAGCTACTGCTACACTCACCCGTGCTTGCTCAATTTCAGATAAATTATTCCAGTCGTGTCCACCCACTTTTTTAAGTGTTGATTCTAATGTAGTTGTTTCACTACGCATTGCATACGCATATGGACGCGCTAATACTGATAAATCATCGGCGCCTAAAGCGGGCACTACAGATGCGGCAATTTCTACTAATTGGTCTGCTATTGACATTGGCGAATTAAATAAATCACTTGCTTTCTGTGCTATCTTCTCTATCCATTCGTGAGGAATCCGGGAAGAAATCGCTGATTGTAAACTTTCTTTAAGTTTTGATATTGATACTACAGTTGTGCTACATTGAGATTGCAAGGTTGGTGTGTTAGACCACAAAGCATCAAGATGGCTATAAAAAGCTTCTTGGCAGCCGGAATCAACTTCGAGAAGTTCATCAATGGCAAAATGCACATCACATTGATGAAAGAAATCTTCTGATTCGGGAGATGCTGGGTTCCAGGGATATGTTGCTTCGTCGTTTTCGAGTAATGCTTCGAGCAACTCCAGGTGAATTGCAGATGGTTGGAACTCTGAACTGTTAAGTGCGTCGTTTTTTGTGTGAGTCATTTCTAGGCTTTCCTTATTGGATGGTTTAATTTGTTTGTGTACCAAGAGCTACAGCATAAGCGCGACCGTTTCCGCAAAACGAATAAAATGATCGCGTATTGTTTTTGTGTGATAAAAAATATTTAAGTGATACTCACAGAATAATACGTTGAAATAATATGTTTTAAATAAAAATCTAATTATGTCAAGAGTAATTTCATGGATTTTTGACAAACTGTCTATGAGTTTTCTATCATAAACTCCCAAATGTCACCACGGCTACTACCAAATTTTAATTGCGTTCCTGACCTTAGTGGTACTTCTTCATGATGAATTCTTTGCCATGCTCCAGACTGATATATTAAAGTGCCTGCTGTTGAATCATCACGTAAGTAGTAGCTTTGCTCTAACTTGGTGTCAATAAAACTATCTCGACAAATAATTTGAGCATGTTGCCTAGAAACTGATAAATCGGGAATGATGATGTTGTTGTCTGTGGTGCGACCAATACGAGTGATGGGAGTTGGAAGTAGTTGTTTTGTTCCATCATGAAGTAGTCGCAGTGAAGCAGCAGGGAATGTTTTTCTAAATTCTGGTAGAGAAGTCGGTAATTCGGTAATGCTCTCGTCTAAGCTGCGAATTAATTGCCCGTCAAACTCTGGATGTAAATAAAGAACGGGTAGTGTCCAACCAGGTTGGTTAAATTTATATAAAGATAGTAGTTTTTGCCTAGCATCGGCTACTGCTTCATCAATAGCTCGACGTGAGCGCAGTGCTTCTGAGAAAGCTTGAATAAAGCTAAGACTTTCACGGTCGGCAATGACATCGCGCATTCCCAGTACTGCTGGTACGCCATGTCGTATTAATACTTCTGCCAAGCTACTGTAAGGTATTGGTTGATGATTAACTGCCAAAGGTTGGGCGCCCCAACACGAATTAAAAACAGCTAATTTTACACCTGTGCGCGTTAATACCTGGGCCAACTCAATGCCGTTGAGTGTGGCTTTGGGGTGTAAATTTAATATGCCCCCATCTGGTCCACGCAAGCCATGACCAGCATAAAAAAACACGTTATATGCCCGCGTTTCTAATGCTGCGATTAATTCTTCAGGGGTAGGACGAATTAGTTTAGTAACAATACATGGAGCGTAACCACGTGAGTTGCTACCACTTGCAGTACCTTGTGTTAAGGTTCGCTTTAATAGTTCAGCTTCAGCTTCGAGTTGGAGATTTTCGTCATCACCAAGTACAAGCAATACATTTAACCCAGCATCGCTACGTAAAGATGGTAATTTGTCAACGTCGCTGGTGGTACGGCTAAATATGACGTTTTGACTGAGAGAAATTGCAGCTTGACCGGGACGCTGCATAATTTCCCAAGGTACCGATACCAAATAAGGGTCGCGTATTTCTAAACGCAGACGGAGACTTTTTTCTTGTCCTGCTGCAATTCCTCGACTGTGTTCTAGGCTATTTAAAATTGGTCCATCGAATACCCATTGCCATAAACAGTTACCAAAGTACTGCATTAGGCGCCCAGCGTAGTTAGTTGGTTGTCCTGTGGCAGGTTGGGGTAATTCTATTGGTAAGGAGTAATTCGATTGAATTTTATCAGATTCGCTGGCGTTGGGAGATACATCGAGGTTGCTGTGACCTGCAAACAATTGTTGCCATTCCTGCCATACTTGTGTCAGGTTGGGTGTCCAAACGCAATCGTGAAAAACGTGCCCACTAGAGTAAGGAGCGCGCACCACCCAAATAGCGAAATTGTTGGTGCCAGCATGAACTAGACGGGCTATCGCCAGGTTTAAGGATGGCATGGTTTCAAGGGGCATTCTTTAGGGACTATCTCTTTATAGTTTTAACCGAATTCGCCATAAAAATATTTTAGGTTTGCTACTAGTTTATATGACGGAGTGGTTATAAATTGCGTGGACGAACACGTTCTGTCTTCGATGGAGATTTTTCTATATTGCCGCTTGTAGATTCCTTGAGTATTGCATCACATGGAGAATTAACGTTTTTCTCTGGTTGGGATATTAAGATGTTCTTGTTTGGTTGAAGTTTTTCTCTTTGAACCCAAATTTCTTCACTTTGTATAATTGGCACTGTTTTTTGTGCAACTGGGGGTGCTTCTGCAACTTGAGTGGGTACTTGACAAACCTGCAAATGCAATAAGTCGCTATGGTCGGCGCCTGTTGTTGGTTTTGAGTCTATAACCACTAAAGTTGTATTCTGTGGAATACTACCAGTTACTTGATAAGAGCTATTGCGACTAAATTCAATTGGGGATATGACCCTAATTAATGAACCTTTGGGAGGTGCGACTCTTTCTACTGAAGTTGGAGATGTTGCAACTGGTGGTGATGTTGATATCGTCGTCCCAAGCTGAATTTGACGAGAAAGTATTTGTTGTATTAATAGCCCAATCAAACCTCCCACTGTCACTACAGCCAACAGTGCTATTAAATGTAAAGGTATCGGTTTCTTTGCCTGGGCTGTATCAGGTATTACTTGTGTTCTGTGTCCTGAAACTAAATTAGTCGGCGCACTGGTGGTAGAATAGCTGCCTGACTTATAATTCGTGGATAAATCAGCGATATTGGGAATCTGTATTTTTTCTGGTTCTGTGTATTTTATTTGATACTGAACCAGTGCAATTGTGACGTTATCGTGTCCATTTTGCTTATTCGCTATTTCGATTAAATTATTAACTGCTTCTGTAATGTCTACACCGTCGGTCAAAATCGGTAATATTTCTGTCTCCCAATATTGTTCAACTCTATCAAAGTCGCTCAAACCGTCCGAACATAACAAAAACACACAGTCTTCATCTAGCACAAACCTTTGAGCCGTTGGATGCAGCGAGTTACTGCTACCCATTCCCAAAGCTTGTACTAAAGAACCACTGGCGCCTTGCATAACGGCATCGCGGTAAACTGCATATCCGAGTCGTACTTCTCGTGATGCCACATCATCATCTAGGGTGACTTGGTAGCATCCTTTGCGTGTAATTAAGTACGCACGGCTATCACCTACATGAGTGATGTACATTTCGTGGGCAATAGGTAATGCCATTACCAACGTCGTGCCCATCCGTTGGCGCCCAAGTCTTCCCTCGCTATCATTTCGCACAGATATTTTATCGTTTGCTGCCGCCGCCGCTTTTTCTAAGTCAGCTAGTAAAACTGTCGGGTCGATACGGTCGCGAGGGACTGATGCTAACTGACTAACTTGCTGTTGAATTACATCTATGGCAATATTCGAGGCGACATTACCACCCTCATGTCCACCAATACCATCACAAACAATTGCTAAAGCTGTAGGTGATGGTGGCTTGCTAATTATGCTGCCTGCCGCTGGATAACATGCATCTTCATTTCTCTGACGGCTTGGCCCTGTATCAGTATTTGTAACTATTTTTACTGAATACTGAGATATATCCCCACTTGCGGCGCCAAGTGAGATTAGTCCTTGGTCTAAAACAGCAACTAACTGCTCACCAGAATGAATTTCACCCGATATTAAAGCATCACAAACTTGGGTAAAAAATTCTTTGATGGCACTTTTTGTGTTTGGCAGTAAATTCACGCGCCAAAAATCACCTAATTGCGAGATAGAAGGAGCAACTTCAGGGTCAGAGCGTAATTCTAATACTTTTACTAAACTGCCTTCGGGTCGCAATAATAAAGGGTCTAACAAGCTAGTCGCAACCCCCTCACTTGCGAACGGTTGCCAAATATGTGCGATTTGCCACAACCAGTTTAACTGCCGCATTGAGGTTGCCTCACCCCATGCTGAGTCCAACGATTGATGTAAATGTACTTCGAGTTCTGTGTTTATATGAAGCGGTGGTTTCTCTAAAAGCAAAATGTTTGAAGGCATGGACGAATCGCTTTTAGGAATAATTCCATACACTTGAGGAACGTGTAAGCGGTAAGGAAATAAACGGAGATAGGGTCTTAACTTTTGTAGCGATTCAGTGTCTGGGGTCTGTGGGACTAGTCCGGGTCTAGTATCTAGAACAACAAACTGGCTAATAATTAAATAGCGATCGGCGATGTGGTTGCCCAAGACTCCCAGACTTTTTCCTTCTGTGACTGCCCAAAGATAACGCTTCGGCAGAGGCGTTGAACACTGTTGGCAATAATTGTGCTTAAGCGGGTTGGCTGCCTGACAAAGTTCGTTTGGGCAGTGGAGCGTTGCCGCGTCTTGTTCCATAGTTTTCTTCGACCGATCGGCTTACCTTAGCAATTTTAATCAAAACAATAAACAGCGGCACCCTATACCGCGCATGGTTTTTTTAATATATATCAACCATTGACTTTCGTTTACATGAATCTGGTTACAAATTATGTATAACACAGTCACAATCAGGTTTTTTGACGATTAGACAGTAAAAAATTAAGAAACTATTGTTATAGTTTATAAGAATACGAGCAAAATAAGGCTTAATTTAAACCAAAAAATTATTTAGAATCGGAGTAGGCATTTTGTCTCATAGAAGCAGTGGCGCCACTAGTAACAGTTAAGTTCAAAGGTTTGTCTAGCCTGATTTTAATGAATTCGGTGTTATCAGCTTGTTTCGGTATTCGCCCAATGCTATCGGCATAGTTATTATCGTTAATTACCAGCAGCGTTCTAGCATCAAGTGGCAGCACACTCTCAATTGTGACAAAGGGAAATGTGAACACACCGTTTTTAGTGGCATTTGTACCAATACCCTTGGGGTCAGAAATATTCAGCAAATCTACTAATAATTCTTTTTCTACAAAACCTGCTTTATCTACTTTGTCAAGATTAATTTTGTAAAGACGCTTGAACGAGGCAGGTGTTTTAAAAGCCGGATTATTGGGGTCGCCTTGATTCTTATCCCGTTCAATCACAATATATTCGTCATCGTTAACCGCAGTTAATTCGCCAATGGCATGACTTGCATTTTCTAACTTGTATGCAAAAACCCTGCCTGTATATTTTTGACTTGCTATATCAAACTCATTAATCAACAAACGAGTAGGCATATCTTTTTTTAACGCCCCTTCTAACATTGCGTACAGCTTGGTAAAACTAGTATTAATCGCTAAACCTTCAAAACCGCTAGAACCGCCTAAGTTGGCTTCACTTGTACGCCTCGGTTCTGGAAACGAAGCAAATTCTGGGTTATCAGGAGATTTTACAAATTCTTCGGCGCCTTTTTGTGAAAAATTTGGTAGTGGGATGGGAGGCGCCAGTAGTTCACCAGTTTTATCAAAATGTAGTAAAAACGGGCCAAACTCATCTCCTACCCAAAAACTACCATCTTCTAGGCGCCGAAAAGATTCGGGGTCAAAGTCACCACCTGTGAGCAAGCGATTGATTTTGATTCGAGAAGACACAGCAATATTACTATTAGGGTAATTTTTTTGCTCGGCGACAATAGAAAAATTCGCTTTTTTGTTACGGTCGTTGAGTTCAATAAAGCTTTGACGACTAAACCACATAAGTCGCTCTCCCGTTTCAAAATCAACAGGATATACTTTGCCCGTAGAAAAATCTGGTTCAACCGCGTATATCCGCAGCACATAATCTAAAGAATTACTTTTGGCGCCGAACCCATTATCTGAAATCACGTAAAATATGCCCTCTTTCGGCCCAAGCTCAACACACGAAAATCCTTGTACTGGTTGAGCAAATAAAAAAGGGGTAGTACGTTGAGTCTTTTTAAACTGCCCACTAGTAGAGCCAGGAGCAAATGTATCAGCCGCTAAAATTGCCCTTCCAACAAGTTCGGCAGCTTGCACTTGCGAAACGCTTAGTAGTGAAATAACAGCTAAGGTTAAGGTGAATTTAAGCATAGTTAAAGAGTTATGAGTGCTGAGTGCTGAGTGCTGAGTGCTGAGTTGTAAGTTTTAAGTTATGAGTACACGTAGTAAGTTTTAACTTCGCTCAGAAGCACTTACTACTTCTTACTCAGCACTCACTACTTCTTACTCAGCACTCAGCACTCAGCACTTTCCACTTTATTGTGCCTCAACGCGGGGAAGACCCATGCTGTAGTTAGCAACACGGGCATTTAGGTTGTAGCTTATTTCACCTTTTTGTAGAAGTGAGCGGATTAAATGTTCTAAATCTGAGCCGATGCGACGGAGGTTATAGTCGGTGAGGTCACTACCTGCGTTTTGTTCGACATATTCGTCGAATTTGCGATAAACCTGTTGGAGGGCATCCTCACTCCAATTAAATTCGTTATCGGGGTCAACGTCCAGCGTTAAGACTTGACTGCTGGGTACTAATTCTCCAGATGCGTCTAATTCTGCCGCAAAAATACGGATGTGTCGGGTTGTTGACTTAAGCAGCATTGCGTTGTCTTCCATAGGGAGGATGTTTTCTCTTAAGGGTTAATTTCACTCTAAATAATTGTAGACTCTCTCACCCCAACTCTTTGCCCCTATATTTGTTGATGCAAAGCATTCGTGTTTGAGGCTACAAAATAGATTTGTGTTGATTTCTTTATTTTTTTGGGAACTAGAGTATTTTAGTTTTGGTCATTCGGCAATAGTATTTACTGCTAGAAACCGGGTTTCTATGCACGAGCTAAAGAAACCCGGTTTCTGACGACAAAAAGTTTCGTTCATACCGATGCAGTTATTTACTGTCAAAAAACACTTAGTTTCTTTACCCAATTCTTATCAATTTTCGTTCAAATGAACAAATCATACATTTAGTATTTTTACGTAGTAATGATGCAGTTGGCTCTAGGATGACATTATCAAAAAAAAATCAGCGTTATCACTTACGTATAAACACCATATTAAAGGTAAAAACAAAAACTGTTGTTGACGTTCATATCAAGTTGATGTAAAAACCTTTAAAAAGCACCAGCAAGTTCTTACAAAAACTTCATTGTATAGAATCATAAAAATTGAATAATAGTTATGGTTTACCTAAATTGCACAGGAGTGGGGGTAGCTGGGTAAATTGAGAGACGCTCAAAGAGTATAGGTACAAAAAAAAGTAAACAAAGGAGCAACATGGGATACAAATTGCATTGACTAACAAGAATTCTTAATTCAAACTAGAGAGATTTAAAAAAGATATAGCTAATAGCAGCGATTTAAACTGCTGCTCCCTAGTAACGACTGACCCAACAACCGAAGGAATCCTGAAAATTATGAACTCGAAACCGTTACCACGTCCAATTAATAGCGTCGAAGTTGGCGTATACGAATGTGAAATCCATCTCAAGTTTCGTTTGGTTGAGGAAAAAAGTTTATTTTCCGACCGCGACCAATTACTACAAGTGCTTTTAGAAGCATTAGTAGATGGCTCAGATGATTTCATTCAAACTTTGCAAACAGCTGTTAAAGCTCATGAGGTAAGCGAGTTTAAGGCTTCTCCGCAAATGCGTCGTCAATTAATGCGTTTACGTAACTCTACTGAAACCAATCAATAATACTTAAATAATTTAATCTAAGTATACCGTTCATAGAATAGATAAATAGGTAAATTTTTTTAAGTTTGCCAGCAATACTCTATGTTCACACTCTGTACACAATATGCACGCACAAGTCGGCTTATGTAACGAAAACCTACAACTTCTATTCCAATGCTGTATAGGCTTTCAAAGGCAGTCCTATAATTTTATTTGGCACGTCGATTGGTCAGCAGGAACAACCTTTAACTAAATGGATTTTTTTTTTAGGTGTTCTCTGGAGATAAACAAGCGGCCGATGCGCTTCACTTTGATTAAGTAACAGCCGGAAATTGTAGATTGCCTCACAAGCTCTTGACGGAAGAAAAGTCGTCACGTTTACAGTAGCCTTCACCCATTGCACTACACAAGATACTTGGGTGCCTACTAAACCAATCATTCCTTGCTTATAAACAAGGTCAGATTGACAACCAAATTATTCCAGGGTAATTTTTCGCTCCGCAATACGTTTTCATAAATTTTTGTACTAGGAGACGGGGGGATTTTTAGACACCCCCCGTAACTCCTACTTTGCCAATCCGTGTTCGAGTGCAAAACGTACTAATTCAGTACGGCTATTTGTACCAGTTTTACTAAATAGACGACTAACGTATTTTTCGACGTTGCGAACGCTTGTTTCTAAACGACGAGCTATTTCTTTATTCATCAATCCTTCGGCAACTAGATTTAAAACGCTTTGCTCTCTAGGTGTCAAATCTATGGTAAATGGTGCTGGTGATTGCGCTATTGCATTTTTCTGGGTTAACAGTGCTTTTATCTGAGCAATTTGTTTTGCCAGTTCGGCAATATCTGGCGTTTCACCATCTTCTCCTGATTGCTGCGTACTAGGAGTACGCCGTATCAATAAATTTTCGACAATTGCGACCAATTCATCGGGGTCAAACGGCTTGGGTAAATAAGCATCTACTCCTGCCTGATATCCTTGAATACGGTCGCCCGTCATCCCTTTTGCTGTCAAAAATACTACAGGTAATGATTTAAAACGGGCGTCTTCACGTACTTGCTTCAGAAATTGATAGCCATCTACTTGTGGCATCATAATATCCGAGATTAGCAAATCTGGTGTATTTTGTTGCATCAAATCCCACCCTTCACGGGCATTACTGGCAACTTGAACGCTGAAACCACTATCTTCTAAGTAATCTTTTACGGCTTCGCGCAATCCTGGTTCATCATCTACCAGTAACAATTGTGCTGACATTGACTCATCCTTGTCCCATACTTTTCTTCAATTTAACGCGATTTGATGGCGCCAGTGCAGAAACCGGGTTTCTTTATCATAGAAACCCGGTTTCTTTATTACAACCAATCAATATCAGAGGCATTTTCTGGCATAGTTGCTGACATTTGACCGTAATAGCGCGCTCTGGCAGTAAATAATCCAATAGGAGTACTTAATATATCAATCACATTTCCTTTACCTAAAGCAGCTTTTAAACTAAGTTTGGGCACTTCTTTAACAATCCAACGAACCAAATTGTAGCCACATTCAGAGAGCGTTATTGCCCGCATTAAATCAATACCGTACAATTCGTGCAGGTAGCGATTAGAACGTCCATAACGGCGCCACTGGGAAGCAAGTTCTTTTAAAGTAGTACGATGACGGTGTTGAACTATAGCAAGAGCCGCAAATTCTAATTTACCAATATACTCTTGTTGAATTCGCCAGCAAATATCGGCATCACCCCCTGTCGTTAAATAAGGACGGAATAAACCGACTTTTTGCAACGCGATACGTCGAATCGCTAAATTAGCCGTTTGACCGTAAGGACGAAACTTATGTGCTAAAGTATGTTTCTGTGATAATGTTTCTTCACGGTCGGCGAATCTTTCTAATAATGTCTTGCCAGGAAGTGAAGCTACTTCACCCGCGACTATAGCAACATCGAGATTAACGAAGGGTTGTACTAATAACTCTAACCATTGCGGTTGTGGACGACAGTCAGCATCTGTAAAAGCAACTATTTCTCCAGTTGCCGCACGAATTCCTGTATTTCTAGCTGCGTAAGAGCTTTGTATTTGATTTTCGCTTAATGGATGTATTGTAATTGAACACTGTTCTGCCGCTGTTTGTAGACATTTGAGGGTATTGTCGCTGCTGTTATTGTCTACAAGTAAATATTCTACGAGTTCTGATGGATAAGTTTGTGCCAATAAGCAAGGTATTAGCTCGCGTAAATCTTCTTCACCATTATATATAGGCACAACTACAGAAACTTTGGGTAAATAATTTATGTGTTTGTCGTTTAATGTATCGTCTGATTTCGTAGTCATAAAATAAGGATTTTGAATAATGGGATTTACTACTTACGTCCATAGTATTCCCAATCCAAAATCCTAAATCACTATTAATAGTGTTGAGTAGAAAGTGCTGAGTGCTGAGTGTAAAGTAGAAATACTCAGCACTCAGCACTCAGCACTCAGCACTCAGCACTCCTAACTCTTTTTACAGTTTCAAATCAACTGCACGTCCGTTAATGGGTTTTTGTGAGGTTTGATTTGGTGGAGACGGTTTTGCAAAGTTATTGCTGGTTAGCACTGATAACGCGCGAGCGTACTGAGGGTCATTTTGTGTACCTAATAAATCTGGATTTGATGCTAGGTAGCGTTGCTGTGACTCACTCAGGTCAATTTTCACATCTGGGGTAATACCTTTGCGGTTAATATCGGTTCCTTGTGGTGTGTAATAGTGGGCAATTGTAATTGCTACACCCGAACCATCTGCTAGTTCGTGTACAGATTGTACAAGAGCTTTACCGAAACTTTGAGAACCAATTACAACTGCACGCTTATTATCTTTAAGGGCGCCTGTAAGAATTTCACTAGCACTGGCAGAATTACCATCGATTAATACAGCCATAGGTAAATTTGTCAATGCTGTACGGTTGGCTTTAAAGGTTTCGTCGCTTACACCTTCACGGTCTACGGTGCGAACAATTGAACCATTGTCCATCCACATGCGCGCGATTTCAATACTCGCTTGTAGTAAACCACCTGGGTTGCCACGTAAATCTAACACGTAACTATCGGCACCTTTTGTGTTAAGGTCACGAATAGCTTTTCGCATTTGGTCGCCAGCATGGGCACTAAATTCACGTAGACGAATATAACCAACACGCTTAGTACCTTCATTACGTAAAGCGTAGCGAACAGTTGGAACTTCGATAGTAGCTCGTGTTAAATTTAAATTAAAATCGCTTTTGCCGTCACGCAATAATCTTAAGGTGACTGGTGTTCCAGCTTTACCACGAATCAACTTCGAGGCATCGTCAACCTTCATGTTTTGCGTAAGTTTGCCGTCAATTGCGACAATTTGGTCACCGGGCTTAACACCTGCCTTTAAAGCTGGAGAGTTTTCTATCGCTTCAACAACCGTCAAACGCTTAGTTTTACTATTAACCTCCATCCGGATACCAATCCCAGATACTTCACCTGAAGTTTGACTAGTTAGGGCTTCATATTGCTTTGGATCCAGGAATCGAGTGTAGGGGTCATTTAACTTCTGTAAAGCTGCACGAATGGCAACATATGCTTCTTCACGCGAAGAGTAGTTTTTACTCAACAATTCTTGGCGAATAGCCACCCAATTTTGTTGATTAAATTTGCCATCTACATATTCACGGTTTACTAGCTGCCATACTTGGTCAACAATCGCTTTTGGACTATCTTGTAGCGCAGCCTTGACTGACCGACACCATGCAGGACCAAACACAGAAAGCATAGCTGTGGAGGCAATAGCTCCACCAATCAAAGCGACTTGCAGCGGCGAGTAACGTTTCGCAGATTGGTTCATGTATATTAGCTGGAATAATTATGTGTTGTTGACAGTTTAACAATTAGCTTTTTAAAGAAGCGATTAAAGTCTTTATACTATTTTAAGCTTCTTCAAAGAAAGGAAATTTATCCTGAAATTTATCCGGAAATACATATGTAACTGTTGCTACATCTATTTTTTAATAGAGCCGATTTACTCCCTAAGTAACTTAGAATCGAATGACACGTCTTCACACGTACAAAGCACCCAGTCATGTGTTTATAACATAGCATTTGAATCTTTGAAATGTGGGGATTTTTATGAACATTACTCCATTAAATTCTATGATAAACAATAAAACAAAAAGTTACATACTATTCACCCGCGCAAACCGTATGCCTCGGTTGTTGAGGTGGCAATTTTTACCAAAACTCAGCTTGGGTTTATGCTTTCTCCTTTGTATTTGGCTGGTTTTTAACACTATAACCTTAATTAATTCATCTTCCAAGCCAGTTAGTGCCACTTTTGTGTTAGGTGGAAGCATTGCACGCGAAGTTTATGCCGCAGATTTTGCATCTAAAAACGCTAAAATCCCAGTTCTCATCTCGCAAGGTTCGCAAGAACCGTGTATTTTGTCGATTTTTAAGCGCAAACAAGCTATTTTAGCTAATATTTGGCTAGAAAAGTGTGCAAATTCAACTTTTGATAATTTTTTTTACAGCTTGCCTATTTTGGAGAGTTGGAAGGCTCGTAAAATCAAGTTGATTACCTCGCACAGTCATTTACCTCGGGCCAAATGGATGGCACAAATTATTTTTGGAGCGCATGGCATCTGGGTAGAGTTTGACGTTGTGCAAGAACAAGGTGTTCCCGGTAACCAAGAATCACCCTTCAAAACTGCGTTGGATATTATTCGCAGCTTTGCTTGGGCACTATGGAGCCATTTCCAACATCCACAATGTGCAAATGTAATAAATCTTAAAGATGTAAATTTAGACGCTTGGCGCCAAACTGGCTATAAATGCGAACGACAAGTGGGTATTGAGAGTATAGACGAGCAAAAGTAAAGTTTACACCACTTACTATACACAACTAGTGTTATTGAAAAATTGTGGCAAAAGTCATTTTGTTACCATGACTTTAGTCATGTTTTTTTACCACAGAGACTAGAAATTATGTTTTAATAATATGAAATATTCAGTAAAATTTAATTCTTGATTATTGGTAATTTCACTGTAAAGGTGGCGCCTTGATTTTCTCCGGGACTTTCTGCCCAAATTATTCCCCCATGCAGTTCTACTAATTGACGCACAATTGCTAATCCAAGTCCTAACCCGCCAAAATTACGAGTAGTAGAACTGTCTTCTTGTCGAAAATATTCAAACACATGTGTCAGTACGCTCCCGGTCTTCTGGATGCAAACCAGCTAAGAATATGTCGTAATTTACAAGAGCATCTCTGGGTAAACCAAACATTGCTTTGCAGCGCTCGTCCCAATTTAAAACGCCTGTCATTGGATAATAATCCCAAGTGCCTAACTCAGCAGACTCTAATGCTAACAACATGCGTGCTTCGCTAATTCGCCGTCCTTCAAGCCGAAGTTGTCCCAATTCTAAATTAGCTTTGACTCGTGCTAATAGTTCGCGTGCGGAAAAAGGTTTTGCTAAATAATCATCGGCGCCTGCATTTAATCCCTCAATTCGAGACTCTTCTCCAGCTCTCGCTGATAAGAGAATAATCGGAATTTCACGGGTTGTCGGATTGTGTCGTAGCGCTTTCAGTAGCCCAAACCCGTCCAAATTTGGCATCATTACATCGGTAAGTACCAAATCTGGTGGGTATTTTAACGCCGCTAAAAATGCCGCACTACCATCAGTTACTGTTTCAACTTCATATTCAGGTTCTAAAAGCCGTTGGATATACGCACGCATATCAGCGTTGTCATCTGCAAGCAAAATTCTCGGAATATTTGAAACTGACGAAAGTAGATTTTTATTACTTTCTTCTTTAGTTGGTAGCCAGCGCAGTGCTTCTTTTACATAAAAGCTAGCATTGGTGGAGTTAGCTGTACTTGTTTTAATTTGATTTTCGCTTATGTGAGCATTACTTGTAGGAATTGAGACAGTAAAACAAGTTCCTTTACACTCCACACTACTAACCTCAATTGTTCCACCATGCAAATGTACTAACTCTTGAACTAATGATAATCCAATCCCTGAGCCTTCGGTATTGCGTCCTTTTGCCCCTTGCACACGATAGAATTTTTCAAACAAGCGTGGTAATTCTGACTCTTTAATGCCAATTCCGGTATCACGTACTTTTAACTCAACTTGTGATAACGGCGCCCATAAGAGCGAAACTTCAATTTCTCCAGAGAATGTAAATTTGAAAGCGTTGGAGAGCAAATTTAAGACTATTTTTTCCCATGAGTCCCGGTCTACATATACAGGTTCTGGTAAAGTCGGACAGTTGACAATTAATCGCATTCCTGCATACTCAATTGTTGAGCGAAATAAGCTAGCAAGTTCAGCAGTAAGGGATGCTAAATCTGTTGGTTCATAATTCATTTGAACGCGCTTGGCTTCAATACGCGAAAAGTCTAATAATGTATTTACAAGCTTTAGCAAACGCTGCCCATTGCGCTGTACAGTTTCTAATTGTTGACGATGTTCGTTATCGAGTTCGGATGCTGTAGCGAGAGTTTGCGCTAACGGCCCCAATATTAAAGTCAGGGGAGTACGAAATTCATGACTAATATTGCTAAAAAAATCAGTTTTAGCACGGTCTAGTTCTGCAAGTGCCTCGGCTCTTTGACGTTCTTCTTGTTTTGAGCGCGCGTTAATTATTGCTGTTGTAATGCTACTTGCTACTAGTTCCAAAAAGTCTTTATAAGCAGCATCAAGCTTTCGGAAGGGACTAATGCCAGTAATTAAAAATCCAAACGGACGCTGTTCTGAAGCGCGCGTTAACGGTAACACCATTGCAGTATTACAACGAATCGTTGCGTTACCTAATACTACATTTGGAATTGCATCATTTTTAGGCGTTTGCAAATCTGTCACAATTTGTGGTTGCCCAGTACTAAGCGCTTGGGCTAATGACGATTGCATCCATACTGCATCATCAACGTTTATTATAGATGGGCTAAATTGTAAATCTGGTTCTATACCTGTTACACCAACTCGCCGCGCGGTGCCGTCTGCATCTAATAAATAAAGTAGTGCAAAACTAATATCTAATGGGTTTTGACTCAACACAACTGCTGCTTGTGAGCAAGCAACTTCTGCTGTGGTAGTTTGTGCCGTTTGAATTGCTAAATCACGTAAAGTTTTTAACCGTCGGTCACCTAACACTCGCCCAGTATTTTCTCTCACTATACAGAAAATACCACCTACTCCACCGCTTTCATCACGTACAGGGTCGTAAGAAATATCAAAATAAGTTTCCTCAATATAGCCACTACGGTCGATTAAAAATAAATAATCTTGTGCCCAAAACGCTTCACCTGTTTCGACCACACCGTTTAACAAAGGTTCTAAAGTTTCCCAAATCTCGCTCCAGCATAAGCGCGCAGGTGTTCCCAATACATAAGGATGCTTGGCGCCTAACACCAAACTAAAAGCATCGTTATATAACTTAATAAAGTCTTGACCCCAGAATAGCGCAATCTGCGATTTAGAAGGCAGCAAAATACTGATGGCACTCCGCAAGCTTTGAGGAAAGTTTTTAACGTCACCAAGCGGAGTCACAGACCAGTCAAATGAGCGTATCCGCTCCCCCATCTCGCCACCGCCATTCAGAAATTCTACTTCGTCACTTTTCATCACTAAAATATGCTCTGAATAGTCAGACTACACTACCATACATAATAATCTTAATTTTTTGTTGAAACTGGATGCTTTAAAAGGCTGAATTATGAATCAAAAATTCGACTTGCCAATGCGTTGACAGCAGATAGTGGAACATCAGCAAAATACGCGCGTTGAAACTGTTCTTCTTGAACTGCTGCTAAAAATTGTTCCAGCGCAGATTGTGCTGATGCTAACTTTGATTGATGCTTAGAACTCTCGACAAATATTAAATTACGGTCACTGAAAGTACTTTTGATACCTAAATTCCGTAAAGCTTTTAATCCTAAGTGTAAGGGTTGGTCGCCAATACCTAGTTTTTCTCGTAGTTGAATACGGGTAACTGGTTCTTGAGTACGCGCAAGGTATTTGGCAAGTCCTGCTAGTTTATACCAAACATCCTGTGGTGATTGATTTTGTGGTTTTGACCAAGCTAACGCTAAAGGTTGGTTGAGGTGGTATGACTTTTTAATCCACGTGCGGATTTCATCCCAAGATGATGGACATTCTTCTAACAATAATGTAGAGACGTGACATGTCACGTCTCTACAATTTGGTGAATGGCGCCAGTCTAATATAGAATTAGAGATTTTTTGAGCGTTAAGTTGTGAGTTAGTGCTAGGTCTAACTGCGATAAGACGAATTTCGTAGCGTTTTTTAAAGCTGTTGTAGTCGAGTTCGGCGATACAATCACATTTACCTTCAGGTAGTTCTTCTTTATAATGTCCCCACCATATACCTGGGAATGGGTTGACGGTGGAGTTATCGAGAATATCAAACTCGGTTTTGATATATTGTATTTTTTTACCTTGCGTATCTTGTTGATTACGATGCCAAGCGTTTTTAAACCAACAGTTTTGAATCAACAGTTTGGGTACTGGGTTGCCCATTCCGCAGGGTTCTAGTAGTTTAAACTCTAAAAATAATTCTTTGCTTAAGTCTGCTACTTGAACTTTTATATCAGCTTGTATTGTTGGCGCCAATATTGTAGTACCTATGGTTTGTCGTAGTTGCTGATTTATGGCTTCGCTAAATAAGGGAATATTTTCTACAGGTAAACTTAAACCTGCTGCAAATGGATGTCCACCGAATTTATGTAGTAAATGTGCTTGGTCTTTAACGAGTTGATATAAGTCTACGGAATTTATCGAACGTGCAGAACCACGGGCAAGGTTGCTAGGAGAATGTTCTGTACTTAGTAAAATAGTTGGGCGCCCTGTTTCTTGTGCTACTTGCCCTGCTACGAGTCCTAATACTCCTGCTGACCATTGTGGGTCTGAGAGAACTATAACGTTTGTTGTCGATAAATCTGTTTGAGAAAGCTTTTGATTGACTTGTTGTGTAATATCTTTTTGCAGAGATTTACGACGCGCGTTTGCTAGTTCGGTTTCTTCTGCCAGTTGACTAACGCGCGTTTGGTCGCGACTTGTTAGTAATTCTACGCAAAACCTCGCGTCACCTTGAATACGACTAACTGCGTTGATGCGTGGTCCTAAACCAAAGGATATATCTGTTGGTCTGTCGCCACTTTTTTGACACAGTTCTAATAGTCTACCTACTCCTGGGCGCCGACGTAGTGCGGGTGGTTGTTGAAAATCGGTTTGTAAACGCTGAATTCCTCGCTGCGCTAAATAACGACAGTCTCCGCTAAGTTGTACTAAGTCAGCAATAAGTCCAATTGCAACTAAATCTAGTAAATCTTCGAGTGGTTGCTGTGCAATGTTAGGCAAAGCTGTATATAGTGCTTCGACTAATTTATAAGCTACTGCGACTCCAGATAAATTATATAACGGATGTAATAACGGTAAATAACGTGGGTTAATTATTGCTGTGACGTTTGGGCGTTCGGTTGGTAAAGTATGATGGTCTGTAACTATGACATCTACACCATACTTGTTTGCGTAAGCAATTTCTTGGATGTTTGTGCTACCTGTGTCACAAGTAACTATCAGCTTACATCCTTGTTTGATAAGCGTTTCAATGCCTTTTATATTGAGTCCATGCGATTCGGTGATGCGATTGGGAATGTAATAAATTAATTTGGTGTCCTGGGTAAAAAATTGTCCTAACCCATCCCATAATACTGCTGTTGATGTAATACCATCGGCGTCGAAATCTCCCCAAATTGCGACTTTTTCATGGTTGGCACGTGCTGCAGTTAACCGTGCTATGGCTAACTGCATTTCTTGTCCAAATTCAAATGGACTTGCTGATTTAGATTTATATATTTCTGGGTTAATAAATGCTTCTAGTTGTTCGACTTGATTAATTCCTCGCTGCCATAATAAGCTTGCGGCAAATTTACCGCTCGAATTTGGTGTGTAGCGTTTGACTGCTTCGGTGAACCACTGCGGTGGTTGTTCGGTTGTGATTAAATTCCACTGCGGTTGAGATAACATTGCAGGAGGGTTTTTTGGAATTTGATTGTTGGATTCACACGTGGTGGAGACGTGACATGTCACGTCTCTACATTAATAATACACACGTTCTGAGAGAATTTTACGATCTTCTGCCACTGCCGCGACTTGGTACTTCTTTTTCGTCGTCAGATTCTGCGAGCTTTTTCATGTTAGGCATTTCTATTTGACTATGGTGCTGATGTATTGCCATCCAAGCACGCGCTCTAATTGCGACTTCTTCGTCATTGTTTGCCATTTCTAAAAGCGGCGCCGTAATTTGTGGTAATTTATCTGGTTGAGTTTCACTCGCAGCATTTGCAAGTGCTTCTAGTCCAGTTACTGCTGCATAGCGCACTACCCATTCTGGGTCACGACAAACTTGAATTAAGGTTTCGAGTGCTTGTTGTTGGGAGGTTGAGCGCTGTTCAGATGGCATTTGCTGCCAGTGAATTGTTCCTAAACCCCGTGCTGCTGCTCTACGTACACTCAAAGCAAAGTCATTTTTGGCAGCATCGAGTAAAGTATTAAATCCTCTGGGGTCACCAATACCTGCTAATGCACGTACTGCCCAAGCACGCGCTCCATAGTTATAGTTATCGAGTAATTGCAATAGAGGTTTAACAGATTTTTCCCCTATTTCTATTAACCCATCAACTGCTGCAACTGCGGCGCCAGGGTTGTTATATCCGAGAGCTGCAATCAATGTTGGTACGGCATCTTCTGAACCAGAAGATGCTAAATTTTGTACAGCTTCGACTAATTTCGCTGAAGAATCAGCTTCTTCTACTGCACTAATTAATTGTTGAACACTATTCATAAAGTTAGGAGTTAGGAGTTATGAGTTAAGAATTAGAGTTAGAAGTGAGAAATAAAACTCAGCACTCAGCACTCAGCACTCATTACTATTTAAAGTAGAGAGTCCATTAATTTCATGACTTTTATAGCACCGTCAGATAAAGTGGGGGTGGGGGGTGTTAACTCTCTTACCTGGTATTCTAGTAATCCTTTCAGTGCGATTAATTTTAAACTGTTTTCTGCAAGAGTTTGAGCAATTGCGTCTGCGGCTTCAAAGTATCCTATTGCACCTAAGTCTGCGAGTGCGGTGCGTCGTAGTTGTAGGTTACTTCCTGCTAAGGCTTTTACTAACCGTTCTCCATATAAAGAATTTTTTGTTAGTTGGTACATTGCACGTGCTGCTGAGTACTGCACTCGTTCGACTGGATGCTTTAAAAATAGTTCAATTTGTGGTACAGAATTGGTGGCGCCAAGATTGCCTAAAGCTTCTAATATTGCATCATACGGCTGACTTGGGGTAGATTCGATAATTAATTCTTCACCTGTTAATCCAGTAATTAATCCTGTAATTAATAAATTATGTAAAACAGGAATTGCGCTTGCATCTGATAACATTCCTAATGATTCGGCGGCTGCTTCGCGCACGTAATAATCAGAACATTCTAAACTTTTAACTAAACCAGGTACTGCGCTTTTATCATTTAGTTTACCTAACGCGCGGGCTGCATTGCGTCGCAGTGGATAACCACCTTCGGGTGTTCTATCAAGCTCATCTGCGAGTGCTTCAATTAAAAGGGCAATAGCTCGTGGTTCGTTAACTTTAAATCGACCTAACCACCAAGCAGCATAAAATCGCAAACCAGAATCTGTACCTTCTAGATTTGCGATTGCAGTTTCTATTGTTAATGATTCACCACCGCCAGGTGTTTCTGACGATGATGAGGGTTGAAAGTTATCCTTATTGGAATTCATTTTTAAAAGCGTCGTCGGCATTAGTATCTGATTGGGCGCCTTCACTATATAAAGGCTCAATGTTTACTATTTTGCCACCCATACGGGTAATACGCTGCATTTCTGAATTCATTCGGTTATAAGGAACGGTTATAAAGGTGCTAGCACTTGAACGAATTTGATAATCGGTCTTATCAGTTTCTTCGTTTTGGCGTATTCCTGTTACTTCGTAGCGAAAGTAACGTGCTGCTGATTGTTTGTTGGGTGCGATTTGACCAAGCATATATTTATTGTTGTGGTGTTGTGAAATGGGCATCCTTGCCCGTTCATGTATTAAGGGGCGGGCAGGGATGCCCGCTCCACAAGAGGGATTAGAGGGGGGTTACGCTGGCGATTTTGCCGCCTTGTTTTAGAACTCTTTGGATGTAGCTAGATAATTCTTCGTAAGGAATTACTACTGCTTGGTTAACACGGCGAGTGCTGGGATAACCAGAACCAAATACTTTTGCGGCTTCAACGCGGAACATTCTACCTTCTTTTCCAAAGGTTCCGGCGCCACCAAATGTACTGCTAGGTGTGACACCACGACCTGGTGCAACGTATGCAAATCCTTCGCTACCGTTACCGCTAGGAGGAACTACTGCACTAGCGCTATTGCGACCTAATTCAACTGCTAGGTGTGGAGTGGCGCCTCTAAGTTGTGCGCGGTCACTATTTGCATAACCACGATACAACTGGAACATGCGGTTGAAACCAACAGTTTTTTGACCAGTTTGGGTTTTGAAACCACGGTAGTAAGGAACGATGTTTTCACCGAAGTTTTCTTCATATTCTTCTGAATCGATGAATGAATCAATGTCAGCATCGTAACCTTGGTTTTGATACATGTCTAAGTGAAAAACAACTTCGGACTCGTCGTAAGGTGCGCGTCCTAGGAGGTGTTTGTAATTTAACTCAATGGTACGAGTTTGAAAGTTGTTGTAAAAGAATTTTTCTTTGTATAGCTCGGATTTTGCAACTTGACGTACAAAGTCACGAACTGTAATTTTACCGTCACGTAAGAGTGATTCAGCACTAATTAAACGCTGTGACTTCATTAGGTAGTCGTTACCTAAAAGTTGACGGTAAACTGCTGAAATTGCGAATTCAATTTCATCTTTTGTTGGGCGTTGACGTATCTCAACTGGAGTTACATCAGTATAAGCTTCGGTTCCTAGACGTGATGCTGCGGTTGTGACTGCCATGTATTAGACCTTTTTAGACTTTATAGATTTTGAACAAGTTGGTTGAATTTAATGTAAAAAAAGCAAAAAAAAGCAATTTACGCTCTTGTTATGCTCATCACTTTATTGCCCTTGCGGTTCAACTGCTGCAATTTCGAGGAGAGTTGTTCGTAAGGTACTAGTATTTCGGTGGTTACTCTACGTACTACCGTTGATTTGGGTGAAGCAGAACTCATTAAACGAATTCGGTAGACTTCACCTCTAGAACCACTTGCTGCTCCTGCTAATGCATTAGTTGATGCTGGGTGTATTGGTGAGGCAAGATTTTTTGCGACTTCCCAAGTTAACCGTCCGTTCTTGTATCCTTGGGCGAGGTCACTAGAAGCGTAGCCTCGATACAATTGAAACATTCGGCTATATCCAATGTTCTTTTGACCAACTTGGCTTTTGAAACCTCGATGGTATGGAACGATATTTTCGCCAAAGTTATTTTCGTACTCTGGTGAGTCGATATATGAATCAATATCCGCTTCGTAGCCTTCTGCATTATATAGGTCTACGTGGTAAGCTATTTCTGATTCATCTTCAGGCGCCCGTCCAAGTAAGTGTTTATAGTTAAGTTCGATGAATCTGACTTGCGAGTTGCTATGGAAGTATTTATCGCGGTACAGTTCTGAAACTGCAACAGCACGTACAAATTCTTTGACTGTAATGCTACCGTTACGTAATAATGACTCAGAAGTGAGAAGACGGTCGCTATCCATCAAATAAGAATTACCCAATATTTGACGATAAACTGCCCGAATTACTATTTCAATATCGTCGTCGCTTCGGTCAGAACGTAACTCAATGATTGGAGTTTCTGCAACTATCGCGGTCATATTACCTAGCCTCCCTTACACTATAGTGTTGTATTCACCTATGTAAGTAACGACCGACTACATCAAATCAACACGCGCTTATATACGCCAAAGAATGCCTGAGAGTAGACACTATCGGCAAAGCTTTCTATAATATCGTATTCAATTTGATCAAAAACAAAAATTCAGAATCACTTGAGTAAAGTTAAGTGAATTAGAGTCTTGAATTTACTATTCATGGGAAACAAGATTTTTTTCTTCAAATACCCTTCTTTTCTATTTCCCATGAGCGCGAATATCCATTACGAAAGCTAACGCGCTCTTACTTGAAAGTCGTTTCGTTGTTACAAATCTTTTTAAAATTAAAACTGCCCGGAAAGCTAAACAACTCCTAGCTTTATGGCCAGTTGAGCCGCTCAACCTTCCGGGCAAAGAGTCCCGCGTCTTAGCTTAGGACGTTAATTGCGTAATCGATGTATGAATTAGCTTCTACAGCAGGGTCACCACTTAAACCGTGGTTGCTCTTGATGTGCTTGAGAGCTTCTACGTACCAGCTGGGAGACAAATCAAATGTTTTGTTGATTTCTGCCAAACCAGCGATGAGGTAGTCGTCCATTGGACCAGTTCCACCAACAACTAAGCAGTAGGTAACCATTCGCAAGTAGTAACCAATGTCACGTACACACTTTTCTCTACCTGTTTGGGTAGAAGCGTAGTTTGGCCCTTGCATTTGAGTGGTGTAAGGGAACTTTTGGTATACAGCATTTGCTGCACCTTCTGCCAAACGTTGTGCGTTGCTGGTCAATGCTTTAGCAGCTTCTAAGCTTGCTGTTGCTTGACGATAGCGACCAAAAGCGGTTTGCATTTCGGTGCTGCTTAGGAAACGTCCTTGTGAATCAGCAGCTGCTACTGCTTCGGTAAGAGGAGTTTTCATCGGTCCAGTATCTCCCTTTTACAAAATTTTGTTTAAAGTAGTTTATGTCGAACTGACTATATAGTCAGCGATTGCGGTGCGGTAGCACTATAGTTATGCGTAAGCTTACGCTACAGCAGATGCTGCACGGTCGAAGTAGCTAGATACTTCAGACATCAATGCGCTGCAATCACCTTTGGTGATATTGTTGGGGTCACCAGCAATTGCTAATGCAGCTTCTTTCATCTTTTGAACGCCAACTGCTACTGAAGCTCCGGGGGTTCCTAAAGCCAAGTAGGTTTCGCGTAAACCGTTCAAACAACGGTCATCGAGAACGCTAGCGTCACCAGAGAAAATTGCGTAGGTTACATAGCGCAAAATGATTTCCATGTCGCGTAAGCAAGCAGCCATACGACGGCTGGTGTAAGCGTTTCCACCAGGTGCGATTAGCTGAGGCTGTTCTGCAAACAATGCACGAGCCGCGTTAGCAACAATTGCTGAACCGTTGCTGGTGATGCGGTTTACTGTGTCCATGCGCTTGTTGCCATCACGAACCATGTTCATCAAAGCGTCTAATTGTGAGCCGCTTAGGTACTCACCGCGAGCATCAGCTTGGGATACTACTTTAGCAAACGCATCTAACATCGATTCAATCTCCTATCTGCTTGATTTTCGACTTTAACTTTGCTTCAAAACTGAATAACTTAAGCACTCACTCTTGAGTCTCTCAGTTTCTGGCTGATGTCAGGCTGCAATAGCAGCGAAGGATCGGTAAAAAGGACATCTGTTATACAGTTTAGTAGTCCTTGTGCCAAAAGATTAAAACTTTTTAACAAAACTTAATCTTCGGCTGAAAAGCATAAAAGCACTTGGGAGCAAGACTTTGGTCAACCTCGTTCTGCTTTTTACCCTTCCAAATTTAATTTATACAATGCCTTTGCCCTAAATTTCGTTACAAATTATTATGATGTCGTGTCAAACCGTTACACAACTTTACATAAATGCTCATAGTCAGTCTAGGCTTGGGTTTCAGCCTTATGGAAGAGTCACACCTACGCCCTAAGAGTTAGCGTTGCCAGTTTTCTCCCCAGGTCGAACACGCATTCTTATATCAGGAAGGGTGTTAAGAGGATTGAACCACAAAGACACAAAGGACACGCTCGTACACAAAGTAAAGAAGAAAGAAGAGGGAACACACCACTACTTTGAACTATCGCAGTGCGTGAAAAGTTTATTAAATCAAAATTTTTCATTTAAAAGAATACAAAAGAAAATTAACTACAAAGAAAAAAAGGAAATAGTTATAATTTGTAATATAAAAATGATTAATATTAAAGTTATTGATGCAATTTAAAAGGCGCCAATTTAAAAGGCGCCGCACAAAAGTTTAAATAGTTAAAAGCTAGAAATTACAATTCATAACTCCTGTACAGACGTGTTATCCGGAGGATTTCCCGTTATCCGAAGGATATCCAGAAGGGTAGGGATTAATCGCGTCTCTACTCCTAACTTTTTTAAATTCTTCTTTCTAGATACTGTCCAATCATAATTTCTTCACCTGCGCGCGAGATAATAGTTTGGCGGGTGCGATGGCTTGCACCAATAAGTTTAATTTCTTCCTCGAATGCAGAACCGTTGTACTCGGTTCTTAAATGCAGCGTTTTGGGGTCACGCATAGTGTATATAGCTGTAACTGGTTTGGGTGTAGCAAAACCACGGTCACGATACAAAATATTTCCTTGAATACCAAATATTGTTGAACCTGTGGTGGGTTTACGTCCTGGTTCTGAATAGTTACTTTCCCATGTAATTCTGCTGCCACAAATTATTGCGTTCGCGTCTTCTAATTCGTGCATTTGGGCAAGCTCTAACAATTCTTCGTTGCCTTTTTCTAAATACCTAACTGTTATGTGACTAACGACTTCTTCTATTTGCCCGTTCTTTAGGGTGTAGTAACGACGTTCTGAGTGCCAGTTACCTTCTGATTGCTCAAAAAATTTGTCTGCTAATGCTTCTAACGTATACTGCGCGGTCTGTACGGAAGTTATCATAGTTAATACCTCTTTCACGATTACACCATCATATCCTTGACGTTTGGTCAAGCTCTTTCAAAAGTAGTTTACATATCTTAACATTAAAAAATGTTTAATTCTGTATATATTGCTAGTGAAGAACTATAAGCTTTAGTGGAATTTGCAGTTTATGTGGATTTTAAAGCTTGTTTACACTGACTGCCAATTCTTGTTTAACAATGCGAGAAATGTTGCGTACCCTTGTGAAAATCCTGATGGGTCAGGCAAAAAGTATTCAGGAAAATCTTCGTAAGGACGCCAAGGTTCGGTATCTTTGTAACGAAGGTGCAAACTGCAATCAGTAGCACCAGGTACTTTCCAGGTCATTTGACCACTCAAATTGTCACTCATAAATGTCTCCAATAGGTTGAAAACTGTAATATACAGCTACAGTTTGTAAGTATATTTTTACGGATTTTGGCAGACTGACATAAAATTACTGTCAATTAGGATACTTTTGGCTTGATATTTAAATTAGAATTTACATAAGATTTGTGACTCGAATATTCTCGCCAAATGTAAATACTAGTAGTGTACTTGTTCGGCGCCGCACAAACATCGCCCATGAGTAGAGACGTTGTATTGCCTATGGGTAGAGACGTTACATGTGAGTGTCTCTACAACTATGGTTATAATCACGTATTATTAATGTGAGAATTTTGAAGTGGTGCGCGCCGACCAAAACCTTGACATACATGTAAGTAACAGTATTTTGCCACAGTGCTTACACCTATATTCGCTTATCAACTCATAAAAAATTACAGGATATATCAGTATAAATTCTCTGGATGAGATAGTGAATATAAGGTTAAATTGCAATCCTATAAACCGGGTTTCTTCGTTGAGATATTGTAATAAAAACGACCTTTTTGCGTAGAAACCCGGTTTCTTTGAGTCAACTTAGTAATTTGTAATAATATAAACTAATGAGTTCAATGACAATCGACTATTGCTTTTGTACGTTGGCACTTGGTAAAAAGTACCGAATTCTGGCCCAGCAACTAGCAACAGATTTAGCAAAATATTGCCCCAAAGCGTTTATATATGTGTACACAGATAATGTTAATGATTTTGGGTCGTACAATAATGTCTTAGCATTCAAACACCGTCAGCAGGGAACGTTACTTTGCTATAATGATAAACGCTTAGTACTCGCAAAAGCTCTATCTAAATTTCGCGCAGCGATTTGTATTGATGCTGATACGCGAATTACTGCTGATATTCCTGATGATTTGCAATGGGAACCTGGTATTACAGTAGGACACTGCAAGAATTTAGTTGAACATGCCCAAAAATATAATCCCGAACGCTTAGAGTCGCTGCAAAAATTAGCATCTAAGTTAGGTTTACCGCTTGAAAAAGTTAATTATGTTGGAGAATCGTTATTTGTGATTACGCGCGATAATGGTAAAGAAATCGAATTTTTTAACTACTGGGGTAAAGTCGGTAGGTTTTTGGAATTCCAAGGAATTCATGGTGGTGAAGGTAATGCAATGGGGTTAGCTGCTGCCAAGGTAGGTTGGGTAGTCCATCACTCAGGTTGGGAAACAGTTAAGCAAGCAACTCACCATATCGATGCATCATATATACCAACACCATCAAGCTCTTGGGATACATGGAAATTACGCTTGACTTACCATTCTCGTCTTAATTTTGCACGCTTTAAAGCTTTGAATGATTTTGAATTTTTTTACAGGTAATTTAACTTCCGCATTCTGTACAAAACTGAGATTTATACGTACTGTCGCGTTTGCCAAAGATTGTATAGCGGTTATCGCGGATTTGTTCGTAAAATTTATCTCCTGCCCATTTCACACCAGGTAATGCGCGGTATGCATCTACGAATATACTGCCCATTGGCATAAGGCGCCCAATTTCTTCTGCTGCGTTGCTACCTTGCCAGCGTCGTGTGGGTGTATTTGCGTCTATTAAAATCATTCCCATTTCACAGTCTTGGGGTGTAATTCCCCATTGTGTAAGGGTTTGAATATCTTGCATGGGGGTGTAACTAAATAGTTTTCCTTGGTCTAAATTTTCTAATAGTTGTACTAGGGTGACGCACAGGTTGCAGTTGCCGTCATAGATGACGTTGTATTTGGGGTCAGCAGTCATTGGGGTTTTTATCAAATATTTGGTTTATCTATATATATATATTATTTTGAGATTAGGACGGGCAAGGATGCCCATCCCACAAGATTCAACTTTTACTCAGCACTCAGCACTTTCTACTCAGCACTCAGCACTCAGCACTTTCTACTCAGCACTACTTATGCAGTTCTACGAGTTAACAAACCCCAAATGAAAATTAATAGCATTGCACCAAGTACAGCAAAGATGATGCTTCCTATTGATAATGCTCCTACTGATGCTGCTGCTGCTCCACTACTTCCCAATAATGTTTGACCTAAGTAACCACCGAGCATGGCGCCTAAAATACCTAGTGCAATTGTAGAGAAAATACCGCCACCTTGATTTCCTGGATAAAAAGCTTTAGCTAAGGCGCCTGCAATTAAGCCTAATACTAACCATGCAATAATACCGCCCATTTGAATGTCTCCTTTTTGAAATAAAGTTTTAAGCGCTTTTGTTAATACTTATTAAAAACCAGATTGAAAATATGTTGTTCTATCTAACGAAATAATATCAAAAATCTTGCGATACTTTATTGTGTTTAATCATTTACTTAGGGACGTATAACCTATGACCATTTAATTCGACTGTAAATAAATGTTAAATCAGAAACCAGGTTTATTTGCTCTTGTTTCCTTACATTAAAAGCCTTAAGAAAGTTAATTTGGATAAAGTCAAAAGATATATGTCTAAAGAAATAAAGTGTATAAGTGATTACAAAGCTTTTTAACATACCATATTGTTAAAATGAAAATTATCCACCATTGGATATAAAAAAATTAGCCGTGTGTAAGAAGAATTAACTTGAATTGCTATAACCAAAGATTCATTAATAATATCTTAAAGTTGAATACATTATGACTAAAACTATATACGATGGATAAAAGTTAAAATTTTAATAATATCCTGAAGGTAGAAGTGTTAAAGAATAAAACTCATTAATATGAATGTTATAAGTTTGATTAACGAGCTTAAGAAACCTAGAAACCAGGTTTCTGAATTTTAAAATTATTTAGTTGGAGAAGATTATGAGCATTGAAAATCGTGTAGAAGCAGTAGCTAAAAATATCGAAGGCAAAATTCAAGAAGTAGTTGGTGAAGTTACTGGCAACCCTAATGATAAAGCTGAAGGTAAAGCGAAACAAGCCGAAGCGCAAGTTCGTCACACCGCAGAAAACCTTAAGGATGAAGTGAAGAAAACTCTTAACTAATTTTCTTTTCAATTTTCAGTCTTTTAAGTTTTGCACCTCTAGTTGTCATAGGTTTTGTGAGGTAATATAGTCCCGGTATCTGATCGATATCGGGATTTTTTGTATATGACTATCGGCATGGCGTATAATGAGACATTACAAATACTTATATGTAATAATCGATTTAGCTGCTATAATCTCTCTGCGGAAAGATGTGAAAATTAGCTTTATAGTGTGAGATGTGTATTCAGACCTCTCTCACGAAATTCGTATGCCACCTTATATTGCAGCTTGCGATAGATGAAGTTATTTGTCACCTTTCTATTTACATAAGGATTTGATTAAAATAGCTAAATTAAATTACATTAGAAAAAGTTAGGTAAAGAAGAGACAGCCATGAGCGATGTCAAGGTTCTCATAATTGAAGACCACAACCTTACCAGAATGGGTTTGAGGGCAGCTTTAAAGGCTGATACCGCAATCGAGATAGTGGGTGAAGCTGCCAATGCAAAGCAGGGGTTACAGCTTCTGAAAACGCTCAAGCCAGATGTTGCGACCATTGATATCGGTTTGCCTGATATGGATGGTGTTGAGTTGACACGTCTATTTAGACATTTTCAAGCCGAAAACGACGATAATCATACAAAAGTACTGATGTTGACGATGCAGGACAATGAGGATACTGTTTTGGCTGCTTTTGCGGCAGGGGCAGATTCTTACTGTATGAAGGATATTGAAAGCGAGAATTTAATCAAAGCAGTAAAAACTACAGCGAATGGTACTTCGTGGATAGACTCGGTAATAGCGGATATTGTGCTGCGTCAATTACGACAAGATGTAGATGGCAGTTCCGATAGTGGTAAACGAGTTGTAATTCAGGGTATTGACCCAGATATTGAGAGAACAATAGTAGCTTACCCGTTAACTCAAAGGGAAAAAGAAGTACTAGAGTTGATTGTTGCAGGATGCGATAACGCAGAAATTGCTGGCAAGCTTTACCTAACTGTTGGTACCGTCAAAACTCACGTTCGCGGTATTCTTAGTAAACTTTGTGTTGCCGACCGTACTCAAGCTGCTGTACGTGCTTTGCGTGCGGGGTTGGTACAATAAAGGCGCCAACAAGAGTGGATTTAATTTCAAATGATTGTGCCATAAGCTCCACTGTCGGCAAATACTTATTGTAATCAGCGACATTGGCGGCATTAGTTATTTTGTAAACTTTTTTATTATACAAAGTTGATTTTTTCCAGTACTTGGTGAGTTTATTTCTCTCTTTTGCAGTATATTCCAACTCGAATGCTTTATTGTCTGCAAGCGTACTATACCGATTAATAGTAATGCTTGCTGATTTGAGATGGAGTTTAATATCTTGAACTTCTGTTGTTCTGAGCCTACCATTCTAATTTAAGAAAATACTTAAAAATTTTAGTCTATATTTTATTATACAAGTAAATTATGAAACTCAGTCTCTGCATAATTGCCAAAAACGAAGAGTCCACACTGGCTAAATGCATTAGAAGCGCCACAAGCATTGTTGATGAAGTTGTAGTATTAGATACAGGCTCCATAGATAAAACAGTAGGAATTGCTGAGAAATTAGGGGCAAAAGTCTATAGATATGAGTGGAATAATGATTTTAGTGCCGCACGTAATGAAGCATTAAGATATGTAACAGGAGATTGGGTATTAGTGTTAGACGCAGACGAGAGGTTAACACCGAAAATAAAATCGCATATTCAACAGACAATTTCCATGCAAGAATATATTATGGTAAATTTGCTGCGTCATGAAATAGGCGCCGCTCAATCACCATATTCAATGGTATCAAGGTTATTCCGCAAGCATCCGGATATCAAATTTTCGCGTCCATATCATGCAATAATAGACGACAGCGTAATTGAAATATTACAAAAAGAGCCAGATTGGCAAATTGGACATTTGAGTGAAGTTGCAATATTACACGAAGGGTATACTTTATCAGCTATTAAGCAAGAGAACAAAACAACAAAAGCACAAACTGCAATGGAAGGGTTTATAGTACATCATCCTAATGACCCTTATGTATGTAGCAAGCTTGGAGGTTTATATATTGAAAATGGAAAACTCTCTGAAGGAATAGAATTATTGCAGCGTGGGATAGCATCGAAACAAGCCAATATAGATTTAATGTATGAATTGCACTACCATTTAGGGATTGGATATACCCGTGCAGGAGACATCAGAAAAGCAGTATCGCATTATCAAGCAGCCATTAAACAAGTTGTGATTCCGATATTAAAATTAGGCGCCTATAATAACTTAGGAAGTTTACTTAAAAGCTTAGGAGACTTACAAAGCGCCAAAAGTGCCTATGAGATGACAACTCGTATTGACCCAAATTTTGCTGTCGGACACTACAACTTAGGAATGACACTAAAAGCAATGGGTAAATTTACAGAAGCAATATCATCATACCAACGCGCGGTTCAACTAGACCCAAAATACGCATCGGCATATCAAAATTTGGGTGTCGTATGGTTAAAAGTGGGAAATCAAAAAGCCAGTTTAGCAGCATTTAACAAAGCAATTTCCCTCCATGAACAAGATAACCCTATCGAAGCATTACGCTTACGTCAGGGTCTACAAGAAATGGGACTGATTTAATAGTGCTGAGTAGAAAGTGCTGAGTGCTGAGTAAATCAGAAGTGAAGAGTTAGGAGTTAGGAATTAGGATTTTATATCAGCACTCAGCACTCAGCACTCAGCACTCAGTACTCAGCACTCAGCACTTAAATTAGTGACTTAACGAACTTTTCTAACCTGTCCATTCCTTTTTCAATTGTTGCCATATCAGTCGCGTAAGATAAACGTACTGTATCATCGGCGCCAAATGCGGTACCAGGAATAACAGCTACTTGATGTTGTTCAAGAAGTTTGTTACAAAAATCTAAGGACTTTAGCCCGGTTTTTTTGATATCGGGTAGTAAATAAAAGGCGCCATCAGGTTTGGGACAGCTTAGACCTGGGATAGCATTGAGACGGTCGTACATGACTTCGCGACGTTTTGCAAAAGCGAGACGCATTTCTTCGACACAATCTTGCTCACCATTTAATGCAGCAATGGCGCCATATTGAGCGAAGGTACAAACGTTTGATACGCTGTGGCTTTGAATGGTAATTGTAGCTTTGATTAAATCGTCGGGGCCAGCGAGATAACCAATACGCCAACCTGTCATTGAGTAACCCTTAGCAAAACCGTTACTAATAATGGTGCGCGCAAAAATTTCTGCTCCTAATGAACCGATGCTGACATGTTTGGCGCCGTCGTAGATAATTTTTTCGTAAATTTCATCGGAGACAACTAAAATGTCTTTTTCAACAATGACATCAGCAATTGCTTTGATTTCTTCAGGAGTATATACCATCCCGGTAGGGTTGGATGGTGAATTGAGGATGAATAATTTAGTATTGGGGGTTATCGATGCGCGTAGCTGTTTGGGTGTTATTTTATAGCCGTTTGCAGCATCGGTATGTACAATAACTGATTTACCACCAGCTAAAGTAACCATTTCTGGATAACTTAACCAATATGGCGCCGGAATAATAACTTCATCACCTGGTTCAATCAAAGCAAGTATCAAGTTATATAGCGAATGCTTACCACCATTGGTAACGATGATGTTTTCGGGTTTAAAATCAAGCTTGTTCTCGCGCTGCAACTTACGAGCGATAGCATCACGCAAACCTGGCTCACCCGACGCGGCGCCATATTTAGTTTTACCATCTTCTAACGCTTTAGCTGCTGCGGCTTTGATATGTGCTGGAGTATCAAAGTCCGGTTCGCCAGCGCTAAAACTACAAACGTCAATACCTTCTGCCTTCATCGCTTTAGCTTTCGCTGCGATAGCCAAGGTAATAGAAGGTGTTACCTGACTAACTCTTTGTGCCAGTTTCATCGTTACTTTACTGTATTTGGCATATTTCCAATCACCTCCAGCATATCTTAAGAGTGATGAGTAATGAGTCCTGAGTGCTGAGTATGAACTCCTAACTCCTAACTCCTAACTCCTAACTCCTAACTCCTAACTCCGTTCCTCAGCACTCAGCACTTTCTACTAATTAGAAAACATTTGTACTGCATAGAGGCGCCCATCAGGACTAACTGCAATGCCGTAGCCGAATTTTTTATATTCAGGAGTTAGAAGGTTTTCACGGTGTCCATTGCTATACATCCAACCACGTTGTAGTTCTTCAGCAACACCATAAGTTAAACCAAGACTGTTGGTTATACCTCGAAAAGCGATATTTTCACCAACACCGTTGTACTGACTACCACCAGCATTAATAAAACGGTCACGTGGAGTTTTTCCTTCAGGTGACTTGTGGTCAAAGTAGTTACGTCGTGCCATATCCTCGGCGTGACGTTGTGCAGCATCATTTAATACTGGGTCGGTGACTATTGAACCTAGTGTATTAATATTGCGGTCGCGGTTGACTAATTCTAGGGCAAATTGCCGCACTTCGGACAGTTTACGCAGTTCGTCTGCATTGAGAATATTAGCTTTTGCTTCGCCTATTTTCCAGTTGGCGCCACCTTTACCATTATATAAACGCCCACCGAACAAACCAAATGGCGACCACTCCGTCCAAAAATAGTTCGGGTCAACTGGATGTCCACGCAGCGCTTGACTAGCAAAATACGTTGCGGGTCTTGCAAATACGATTATCACAAGTAAAAGTAAATATCTCCACCAGATACCAGTTTTATTATCAGTAGTCATTTGAGATTCCCCGTTTATGCACAAAAACCCGGAATATAGCAATTACACAACGAAAATCGCTGAAATTACTCCAAATTAACAGTTAAATCAGTAATTTGCCACATAAGGCTACACTTACTTACTATTCCTGGCAGAATCAAACTTATGCATTTTATGGAAATATCCCTCTTGTGGAACGGGCATCCCTGCCCGTCCCATTAGCAGTTCTATATAAAAGGCGGGCAATGATGCCCACCCCACAAGAAAATTTTGGATATTTTAAGAAAGTTCTTTAAGCAACAGCAAAATTAGTATTAGCTCGTAGTTCTGGAGGATGAAAAGCTAATACAATATCAGTCTGAGGAACACCTGCTTCAATCAAAGCATTGGCAATTCCTTCATCCGTCCAATCTTCCTCAACCCATATTTTATTATTTTTAATGCGAACGTGAATTGTAATTCCTCTTACCCGTTCTTTTGGAGTCCAGCCAACCTGAAACCAAAGATATTGGTCGCGTTCCTCATCAAAAGATAATAAAGTTTCAACCCCAGGTGTTACGGGGGTACTTGCTAATTGGTCATAATGAGTCAAAATACTTTTAATTAATGTACGGTATTCAACTAACTTATCCATTGCGTAATTACCTCATTTTCTATATTTACGACTATTAAACGTATTTGGTTTTGTTGAACTATTAATTGAATTGCTTTCTTTTCAAAAAAGGTAATATATACACGTTGATTTATCGCTAAATATATATCATAATCGCTCTCTAAAGCTTCCAGCAGGTTTCGATATATAATATACTGCCCGACAGCTTCCTCTAAATCACGCATAGGTGATGTACCAAGAAAACTTTTGATTTCTACAATAATTTTTTGCCCAGAGCGTTCAGCTACCAATGGGCGCTCTGTGGTTAAGTCCGCAAACAATTTAATTTCTTCGTATCTAATAGTGTAATTTTCTGAAGTAATTGTCCACCCATCTTTGATAAGCGCATTCTTTACAAAATCATGAATAGCATCTTTTGCTGGCATATTACCCTAATATTCAACCTCGACGTTCAGCAAGTTCTCGCTCAATTTCCTCTTCGTTAAGTAACTGCATTCCAGAAGCAATTGCTCTAGTACGGATTTCCCATAGCTTCTTCGCTAAGGGTGTTTGTGGAATATATTCGTTCTCAAGCGTTTTTGTATCTGATTCAAGTAAATCTTCTTTCTTCATAATCTACTTTATTTTATTGTAGTAGTTTTAATTTACCATATTATTAATAACAAAAAATTGTTTATGTTGGGTTTCTCGTTTGCAGTGAGAAACCCGGTTTCTTTTCGTTTTATTTGATGATATTCATGTTCAGTGATGAAGAAACCGGGTTTCTGAGTTTTTAGGGTAGCCAAAAGTCGGGCAAAATAGATTTACTGAACTGGCGCCAATTTCGATTAACTTGTCTAAGGGTTTGGATATGCGCTTCATCTTGTTCAATAGGTAGTACATTTGCATATGTACCTTCACCTAATTGGGAAATTACTAAGTTAGCTGCTTCTAAACCTGTTACGTATGCTTTTTCTTGTGACCATGAACCATGACGAGTAATTATCCAGTCACCACTCATAAATATGTTAGAAAAGCTTGTAGTGGCTGGTAGCATGTGTCGATAACTACCTGGTGCAAAGTGTGACACGGCTTGTGGTAATCGTATTACGCTGCTGTCAATTACTTTGGCGCCACCAAATGCTGGTACACATGATTGTAGATATTTCTGGACAATTGGGATAATTTCTTCGTCGTTGAGCGGTATAAATTGGTTAGCGTGGTAAAAATCTACTTCTACAACTGTTCCTGGTTCGTCACGGTATTCGTCGTGTAAAGCGTTTAAATCAAAGAACGTCCATCCGGTTGTTTCGTCAAAACCAAAGCAAGCGTTAGAAGGAAGGGGGATATTTATTTTTCTATCAAACCATAAACGCACGGCGACTACATCAACGGCGCCTAAGTTTGTCAAATTTCTAAATTCGCTACGAGTTTGTAGGGTGGGACTATTTGCGACAATCTTTTTCATTCCTGTAATGCCAACTGAAAAAATTACGGCATCAGCATCGAATACCTCGTCACCACAAACGACACCTGTAGCTTTATTATTTTCAGTAATTACATCGGTAACGCGACGATTTGCTAAAACTTTTCCACCTAGTTGTTCAATATGTTCTACCCAAGGACGGAAGATTTTTTCTCCTACGGTACCGCGACACCAAACTACGTCAAAATCAGGTTGATGAGCAAGAATGAAATAATATAACATTCCCAACGTTGCAGCCGCAGAACATTGTTCACCAGGGGCAAATAATCCTACTAGTAACATTGGTTCAAATGATTCGCGGTAAAGGCGCCCAGAAACACCAAATTGCTTAAATAACTCACGTGCTGTCACTGAGTCATAACGGCGCCAAGCTTCATCGGAGTTATCAAAGTCAACGACAGCATATAGTAAAGGTAAAGCGCTGATGCGGTCGATTAATGGTAAGCGTTTAAACTGAGTGTAAACGAATGTGCCTAGGGGAGTTGGCAGTCTGGGTAAATCTTGAAAAATTGGAGATTCAACTTCTAAACCGTTGGGAGAATACTGCGATGAACGTGTCCAATGAGTAAAAGGATTTATTTCTAATTCGTTGGTGAGCGAGAATATATTGCGGTAAGGATACCAAAACCCGTGAATACCTGCTTCTACAGAACGTCCACCTGGAGTTTTCCAACCTGCTACTAACCCACCTGGATAGGCGCCTGCTTCTAACAGCGTCACATCGTACCCTTGTTTGGCAAGATGATACGTGGCGCCTAACCCTGCCCACCCGGCGCCGACAACGACTACTTTTTTATGATGTGACGCAATTGACATAGTAGCTTTTGATTGTTCATGGTTCATCTATATTACATTACCACTGCTGGGTCTTTATGCATTAAAGGACGTAAACCGTTTAAACCTGCGGCAATTGCTGAACCATTATGAACTGTGGTGGCAGCTAAAGGATGTATACCAACTGTAGCGGCAAGTCCTAATGCAGCTAAATTAGGAATTACAGCTAAACCTATGTTTTGGTTGATTACTTGTTTTGTTTCTTGGGCAATGGCGATAGCTTCGAGTAAGTTTTCTAAGGTGTTTTCCATTAACACTACATCAGCAGTTTCACGCGCGACTTGAGAAGCGTTACCAAAAGATATTGATACGTCAGCATATGCAAGTGCGGCAGAGTCGTTTATTCCGTCTCCTGTAAATGCTACTGTTTTTCCTTGCGAGTGTAGGTTACGAATAATTTCGGCTTTTTGTTCGGGGAACGCTTCCGCGTACACGTTTTGTAATGGTATCCCTAGGTGTGAGGCTACGGCGATTGCTCGATGTTTATTGTCTCCTGTAAGCAGGTGAACTGACATACCGTATTTATCTTGTAGTTTACGAATTACTTCTGAACTTTCTAAGCGTAATGGGTCGGTGTATACAATTGCTCCTTGGAATTCTCCGTTTACTGCTACATACATTCGTGAATCATATATAGAACTTGAATTCACAGAAACATTAATATCATTACGTTCCATCCATCGCGCGCTTCCAACTAAAACATGTGTATGCTCTATGAATGCTTCAACTCCTAAACCAATTTCGTAGTTCCATTTACCGCGCGGTAATATTCGCACGTCTTGTTGCGTCGCGTAACGCATTATCGCTTGAGCGACTGGATGTGTTAATCGCTGTTCTGCTGCTGCTGCTAGCTCTAATAATCTTGGAGGTGATATTCCGTTTGGTACTGTTTCTATTCCAATAACTTCAATATCACCTTGTGTTAGTGTTCCTGTTTTGTCAAAGACTAACGTATCTACTTGTGCTAATTTTTCTAATGCTCGACCGCTACGAATTAGTACACCATGTCGAGTTGCGTGTTTGAGAGCAGCTAAATAACATGTTGGTAAGGATACACGAATGCCCGTCATAAAATCGAGCGTTAAAATTGAGGCTGCACGTACTGGGTTATGGGTAGCAGCAAATACTATGCCTGCAAATATTAATGCTGGAACAATCGTTTTATCAGCGATTTGGGCGGCATGATTTACCATACGTGTATCATATACAGGCGCCTGTTGTATCAATCGAATACTGGCGCCTGCGCGAGTATCACTTCCCACTTGTTCAGCATTAATCGAGATTGTACCTTCACGTACTAAAGTTGAAGCATATACATATTCACCCACTGAACGTACAACAGGCATTGATTCACCTGTAAGTTTTTGTTGGTCAATTAATACTTCACCAGACAATATCTTTCCATCAACAGGTATCTGTTCACCTGGGTAAACGACTACTTTATCTCCTGGTTGAACTTCGGTAGCAAGAACGCGCACTTTTTCACCATTAACTTCTACCCAAGCAAAACTACCCAATGACTCTAATAAGTCAGATGTACCTTGATTTGAAACTTTAGCAGTACGTGTACGAATTGTATCTCCAACTTCGTGTAACGTCATTAGTAAAGCTGGCGCCAGTAAGTTACCTTGAAATGAAGTCAAAACGATTGCCAAGAAATCTAAACAATCTATATTTAATTTACGTTGACGTGTAATACTTGCCATCGCGCGTTTGAAAACAGGCAATGCAGCAACTGCTACCGTTGAAGCAACCAAAGCTGTTGGAATTGGAAATGCTAACTTTAACAGTGCCATCAATGTCGCAAAAGCAGGAACTTTAAATCCATCCTCACCATGATGGTGATGATGTTCGTGATGGTGGTGTTCTATTGCAAGAGAGCAAGTTGCATCTTGAATTAGTTGCGGTAGTGAAGGTATTAGATTATTTTGTGTTGGTCGGTAATGAATAGCTATTGAACCTGCATTACGATTAATCCGAACTTTGGTTATATGAGTTTCGTTATTCAGCAAATTTTCTAAACGCAAAGCATAACTTTGGTCTAGAGCAAGTAGTGGAATACGAAACCGAATTCTTCCTGGAATTGCATGGACTATTTGATAGTTTACTTTGAAAGTTGTGTTTGGTATGTGCAGCACAACTTTTTGCTTTGCCCCTGATGTGATGGTGTACATAATCGTCATTAGCCTTACGCGCGAGATATGGAGAGTAAATAAAGTTTAAATTTAAATTTCTCAGATATGAGTTGAGTTCCTTAGATAACATTAGCAATAATGTTTTAGTGTTTGCAATATCTTGTAAAGGCGTAATGATAATAGGGTCAAATCTTTGTCAGATAAGGATTGTTTGTTTTTATGTAAATGCAAAATTGCTTCAATAAGTGATTATTACCTAAATTTTAATAGATTTTATCTTTGTGTAATTTTAGTGTTGTTTTGAAGAGAGTTAATGCAATAGTTTGTCATGATAATCCCCCTAACTTCCCTAACCTCTCTTGTTAAGAGAGGTTGGGATAATCAATTCGTTTATTGCAAGTAGATATGAATACTTTAAGTGCGGAATGCAGGTTATTAGTTTTACATCATTACTAAATTTGATTGACAATATAAAAATATATAAAGTTAATTAGTTGATTTTTGAGAATGAATCAAGCTAGAAGGGATTTTTGGGTGTATGACACGATAAATAATAACTTTTGTCATCAAACTTTTTTTGTGTGGCACTTGGGTGTTAAGGACTGAAGTCCTTACAACGAGTCTTTATAACGAGTCGTTATAACGGGGGGATTGCTATATGTTTCGGGAAAAATACTTATAAAATGAAGGGGAATGTCTTTATATACCCGCAAATCTAACAATTGCGGTTTACTATAGATTGCGCGTATAACCGAAAACATATAATACTCAAGAGCAATTACTTTTATGAGTCAAGCGATGAGCGTAAAACCCAACCTGAATGAGTATCAGCTTCGGGATGGTGTTTACCTGCCTAAAGATTATGAAAATTTGAATAATACCGGACACAAGCAATTGTGGGATGAAATCGGTAAGACGTACTATGGTTCGCAGCAAATTGAACAAGCTGAAGCTGGCGCCGCTATCAAAAAAGACTATAAGCTTTTAACTGGGACGCCTTCGGGTGTTTGGAGCAAGTTTCCTAAAAATAAGACTGTTGACAGTATATTAGAGATTGGCTGCGGTTATGGACGCATTCCTTTATTTCTGTCGTTAGATAAAAATCTTCGCACTTCAAAATATTACGGTCTAGATATCTCTGAACCTTTATTACGGCGCCTACTCAAGTGTAAGCAAGAGTATAATTTCTTTCCAGGCGCCGAGTTTAACGTGATTTGTAACTCAGCCGAAATTCTACCGTTAGAAGATAACTCAATAGATTTACTAATTTCCAACTGTGTCTTTATGCACATCCCCGAAGCGCAACTGCGTAAACTGATGGCAGAAATGGTGCGTGTACTCAAACCAGGTGGAACATTTATATTCAACCACTCATTCCATAATAAAGTTTGTCCTTCCCACATCATCCACAACTGGATACGTCGATTAAACCCAGCAGGTAAAAACGAAATTTATTTGAGACAGTTTACCGCAGCCGAAATAGACGAAATGCTAGTAGAAGCGGGAATGAAAGCCAAATGTCCCCAATACAGCGTTGAACCAACAAACGAGTATTCCATTGTACCAGAAACCATCAAAGGCATAAAAATACCATTTGCCCAATCTATCAACCGGAGCATCAAACCCGTAGAGTCAATGCGCGAACCAATGGCATACGGATACAGCGCATATACGACAAACCTGTAGGGGCGGGTTAACCCACAACCTCCATACAAACTAACAATATCGTAAACCCGCCCCATTATATGCAGGCGGGTTGAATTACAATTTATGTAGTTATAGGGACAGGCAATAATGCCTGTTCCACAAGACACATAGCAACGTATGCCCAATCAATCTAAAACATCTATATTATTACAGCAAAAACAACAAGCAGCATCACAAGACACATCACCAGAGCAATTGCGCGAACTAGCTCATACAAGTAAAACATTAATGCTCAGAGTGGCAGAAAATAATGCGGCGCCACCAGAGCTATTACGCGAGTTAGCAGTATCTAGCAAAGCTGTATGTGAGAGAGTCGCGGCAAACCCGAATACCCCTACAGATGTTTTATTAAAATTAGGCGCCAAATTTCCAAAACAATTACTCAGTAATCCAATTTTACCACTTTTATTATTAGAAAATCCTAATTTAGTAGAAAATATACCATTAAATACACTAATCAGCCTTCTAAAACAAGAACAAGTACCAGATTATATTCTTAATGCTGCATCCAAACATCATAATGAAGATATATTAATACTAGTAGCATCACATATTAACACTTCTAAAACAGCTTTAGAACACTTATCTCAAAGCCATTACGCAAAAGTCCAAGAAGTTGCAAAACTGCATGTAAATTTAGTTAAAGAAATAGAGTTAGATACAAAAGAAGTTGCACAACAAGTAATATTAAATTTTAATCCAGTATTTACATATGAAGTTAATCAAGAAGATTTAGCAATTGCTCAGTTAATTCCAGATTTTTTGCTTCCAAATTTGCATAATAAAATTTTATATACAATCGCACTGCATCCAAATACACCTACTCACGTACTCAAAATATTATGTGGTAAGAACTTCTATAGCAGTATTCATGAGTATGTTGTATCAAATCCAAATATTCCAGTAAATTTAATAGAAAGTGTAGCTGAATATTATAATAAAGTATATTCTGAAGCTGCCGCAGAACCAGAATCTTATATTAAAAGATACGCTGAACAAGTTTTTGGTGCTATTGTTAGTAACCCAAATACACCGGTTCACTTAATAGAAAAATTATACCAATATCCATCTGACTTTATACATGCGCGCGTTGCAGCGAATCTAAATACCCCCGTTAAATTACTAGACTTCTTAGCAAATTCTAAAAATACATATGTACGTTCGTGCGTAGCAACAAATCCTAATACCTCTATAAATTCATTAAAAAAGCTATGCGTAGACCAAGATAACTGGATACGTTTTAGTGTAGGGGGAAATATAAAGATGCCTGCAAATTTACTACAAATTTTAGCTCAAGATAAAGGCAGTAACATTCGTCATCAAATTGCAAGTCACCCAAATACTCCTAAAAGCGTGCTATCTCTTCTTGCACAAGATGAAAACGAGTGGATACGTTGTAATGTTGCAAAAAATCCCAATATAACAGTAGATTTACTTTCAGCTTTAGCCACAGAAAAAAGCTATTACATTCGTCATGCTGTAGCACGAAATAGTAATACACCAACTAGCCTACTAAAAATATTAGCTAAAGATGAAAATTATTTAGTTCGTCAAGCAGTTGCTTCTAACCCAAATACTCCTACATATTTACTGCAAGAATTAGCCTTATCTCAATATCGCGATATTCGTTTAGCATTGGCAAATAACTCGAACACCCCACAAAACTTAATTAATGAAGAATTAATTCAAGAATTTCCTCAACAAATAGCTCAAAACTTAGCAACTCCTGCGAATATTCTGATAGAATTAGCAAAACATCCAGACCAGTCAGTTCGTGCGCTAATAGCAGCAAATACAAATACACCCCTAGAAACTTTAGAAATATTAGCCCGCGATAGAAAATATCACGTGCGTCACCGAGCAGCAAACAACCCTAAAATGCCTACAGAACAGTTTGCAAAAATTACATTAGAAAGAATAGCCAAAACATTAGTACCATCATTTAGTCGATTTATTGTATTTTTACATGCTCAGGCGCCGCAACAAGCATTAATCAAAAATTATCGTTCCGAGTCCTGGTTAGAAAGATACGCTATAGCTCAAAATCCCAACACCCCCAAACACATCCTAAATGAACTAACTTCAGATGCAAACCAAATAGTTAGAGCCGCAGCTTATAACGCAATAAAACATATAGTGTAAAGACGTGTTCACGTAGTGTCCCGCTCTTAATAATCACGTCTCTGAGCGCAGGCGCCCTGGTTATAGGGTCGAGGCGCCGTAATTTTTAGGCTGGACACGGCGCCATCTAGGGTTACTGATTTTCTTGCAACCAGTGTAATAAATCGTCGGTAGAGGTAAAATCTAATAAGGCTTCGCTTAGTGCATCAAGCTTTTCAAGCGTCAGAGACTCGATAGTAGTGCGATTTTTTTCTGACACTTCCCCTATGCGCTTAGTTAACAGTCGTAAAACAGACGACTTTGCATGGTTAAGTTGGCCAATACGCTCAAAAGAAGTAATATAAGTCATTGTACGCTCCTGTTCTAATTTCTGAAAATCTTCCCAAAACTCGTTTTCTAACCCTTCTGGTAAAATCATAGCCCAATCTATGAATTTATACAGGTTACGAATATCTTTTTCACTAAATCCTTGCTCATAAAGCCTGCGAATTAAACCAAATTTCCATTCTTTTCGCTTACTAGGGTTTTTTAATGTTTCCTGCGTTCTGAGATGAGCAAGTACTACAATGGCAAACACGTTATTGCTTGCTTGCAATTGTTTAATACGATTCTTATATTTGAGTAGCTTTACAGAACCGAATTTAAAATACAGAGTTGTGTCTTCGGAAATCGAACAGTAAGTACTTGGATGCCAATTTTTGTTAGAATCGCATAGAACAGCTACGCTAATTGCTGATATTTTATAACGGTCAAGAATTCGGAAGTTATAGGTGAACATCCGAAGCGGAAACTCGTCTTCTGGCTCCCCTTGCACTTCTATATGTATCAATAACCACTTTTCTTCACCAGAAAGATAGCGAACTTTAACTAGCTTGTCGGCATATCTTCTACCTTGTACAGTGCCGAACTGAGGGAAAGAACTGAGGCATTAACGGATGCAGTAAACTCCCTGTTTGACTCGATTACAATTATTGCTAACTCGGTTACAAGTGTTGCTAACTCGGTTAGAAACACAACTAGTTCGGTTAGAACCCTAGCTAACGTAGTAACTTCCCAGCAATAATCTATAGAAGCGAACCAAGCGGAACATCAGTTATTCAGGCAAACCATCCTTGGTCTACAAACTGAAAACAGCAGTATTCTGGAACACCTCAAAGGGCTAAGTAACCAATAAACAAAACCACGACTACAGTTATCATAGTCGTGGTGATGACAATAATATAAGTATTAACTTTTAACAATATTTTCCTAGATTTTTATAAGCGGTTAGATGGAATGTTTAACAATGATGCGGATATTGAAGGAATTATTACAATTGTAAGTGAATTCAATAAAGGTGCTGATGTTAAATTTGGCGCCGCATAATTGGAGATAAAGCTATGTCAAGGATAGTAGAATTTTATTTAGGTGCCGTTCCTGATGCAGAGGGACGTAAAATAGAGCAAATCTGGTCTTGGGACTACTCGGAACTCGAATATGTCCATGATTATATCCAATGGTTATTTCCTTTAACCGATGCTAGTAACTTTAATAGTAAGGCGCCAATTCTTACAGAGTCTGATATTGAGCAATTTCGAGTAAGTGATAAACTCAAGGGTCAATTACTCACTTCGTTTAAAATCATGCTTGGCTTTTATGGCTTACAATGCATTGAGAATGATAATAATATAGAAATTAAATTAGCAGATACGTTTGAAGTACGCAAACAAGAGTGGTTGCAGTGGGGAGACCATAACCATTTGCGAATCACTAGAATTTTGAAAAGTTTGAAGTTGTTAGGGTTAGAACAATATGCCCAAGCGTTTTTTAGATGTTTGGAGCAAATCTATAATGTTGAGAAAGGTAGTATTGACCCGCGCAGCTACCAATTTTGGAAACATGCTGTTATGTAGAGGTGCCCTTGCCAAAATACCCCTTGCTGTATTATGATTTGTAGCATATAATCAAAAAAGCTGCTCACGCAGAGGCGATATCATAGCTCTACGAGGAGTCCAAAGTCATGAGTTTAGTACGCGGGCATAAAAATTAAATAGAGAGTACCTGAAGAACAGGATGATTGTGAGGCACAATGCCCGTCCACAAGTAAGAATTACATCCCCTCTCTATATATAGCTATTACCACAATTTAATAGCACCCTCTTGTGTTAATAGCACCCTAAGAGTGGGGTGGGCATCCTTGCCCGCCTAGAGATTATTAAGAGACAGGCAGGGATGCCTGTTCCACAAGAGTGTTCCACAAGAGTGTTCCACAAGATTGTCAACAATTCAGAAAATTAAAAAATAAGGTCAAGTTGTTATGATTCCCCGACCCCGTGTCCGTAACATCGGTATTTCTGCACATATCGATTCTGGTAAAACAACAATTAGCGAGCGGATTCTTTATTACACGGGTAGAATTCACGCGATTGAAGAAGTTCGTGGTGGTGGAAAAGGCGCCACTATGGATTACATGCCAGAAGAAAAAGCGCACGGTATCACAATTACATCTGCTGCAACTACTTGTATGTGGCACGATACCCAAATTAATCTGATAGATACACCTGGACACGTCGATTTTACTATCGAAGTTGAGCGTGCGCTGCGTGTATTAGATGGTGCAGTGATGGTGTTATGTGCGGTTGCGGGTGTGCAGTCGCAGTCAATAACGGTAGATAGGCAAATGAAGCGTTATCGTGTACCGAGAATTGCGTTTATTAACAAGATGGATAGAACGGGCGCCAATCCGTTTACAGTGGTGCAAGCGATACGCGATAAATTACAACTGAATGCATTACTCGTTCAATATCCAATTGGTAAAGAAAACGAATTTCAGGGAGTTATTGACCTTGTAGAAATGATTGCAAATTTTTATGAAGGTGAAGCTGGTGAAAACTGGGTGAAAACAGAAATTCCTGAATCGCTTATGCACGAAGCGTTAGAAGCGCGTGAGAAAATGCTTGATGCATTGTCGCTGTTTTCTGAACCAATGACTGAAAAGCTTTTAGCTGGTGAAGAAGTTGAAAACGAATTGATTTGGGAGACTATTGGTAATGCTACAAAGAATCTGGAATTAGTTCCTGTACTACTCGGTTCTGCGTTTAAAAATAAAGGTGTGCAAAACTTGCTTGATGCTGTCGCACGCTATCTTCCGTCTCCTGTTGAGCGTGAGGTAGTAAAGACATCTGACAACATAAGTGTGTATGCTGACGTTGAGGCGCCTTTAGTGGCGTTAGCATTTAAGCTGACACTAGAATCATTTGGGCAATTAACTTACACACGTATTTATTCTGGCGCCTTGAAGCCTGGTGATATAGTATACAACGCTCGTACAAAACAGCGGGTGCAAATTGGTAGATTACTACGAATGCACGCTAACAAACGCGAGGAAGTAAAGATTGCTGTAGCTGGAGATATTGTTGCACTTTTAGGAGTTGATTGTGCAAGCGGTGATACTTTCTATACCGGGGAGGCGCCTGTTTCTTTAGAAGCAATGTTCGTTCCAGAACCTGTAATATCGCTTTCGGTAGTACCCAAGAAACAAGAAGACAGCGATAAATTATCTAAAGCGCTCAATCGTTTCCAAAAAGAAGACCCAACTTTCCGCGTCAGTGTTGATGCAGAAACCGGTGAAACTTTGATATCAGGAATGGGTGAACTGCACTTAGAAATATATATTGAGCGTATTAAGCGTGAGTATAATGCTGAAATGTATGTTGGTAAACCTGCCGTTGCTTATCGCGAAACTATTGGTAAAAAAGTTACCTTTGACTATCGATTAAAGAAACAATCAGGAGGACCGGGTCAATATGCTCACGTCACTGGTTGGATTGAACCGTGCGACGAACCATTCGTATTTATTAATCGTGTAGTTGGAGGCGCCATTCCTAGTACATTTATTACAGCTTGCGAAAAAGGTTTCATCGAAGCTATGCAAGCTGGAAAAATAGATGGTTATCCTGTAGTTGGCGCCAAAATAGTGCTAAATGGTGGTTCATATCACCAAGTAGACTCAAACGAGTTTGCATTCCGAATGGCAGCAAAACAAGCATTTGAAACAGCATTTACCCAAGCAGACCCCCACTTACTCGAACCTATCATGCATGTTGAGGTAGAAACACCCAACGAATATGTAGGAAGAGTACAAGGTGACTTGTCATCACGAAGAGGTTTGCTATTAGGGTCACAAACAATGCAGGGTTACTCAGTCATTCAAGCAGAAGTTCCACTCTTCAAAATGTTTGGCTACTCAACCGCACTCAGGTCAATCACTTCCGGTATGGCAACCTTCACAATGGAATTTGCCAGCTACCAAACTAAACTATAGATTGTGGCACAGGCATCCCTGCCTGTGCAGTCATAAAATTATTAAACAAAAAATATGAACAACAACCGCCTTATGCTTGGAACGGGCAAGGATGCCCATTCCACAAGATGAAGTAACATATATCAAGATGAAGTAACATATATCAAGATGAAGTAACA
>ERZ1066124.41-NODE-41-length-126410-cov-17.706557_pt1 | contig 126410 bp, 92 predicted proteins | sample MGYA00382771_ERZ1066124 | MGnify/ENA primary metagenome ERZ1066124 (study PRJEB33369, sample SAMEA5778354) | biofilm metagenome | biome: Industrial cooling water; feature: Water cooling tower basin; material: Biofilm | place: United Arab Emirates | collected... | reverse complement strand
ATTGGGCTGAATACGGGCGCCATCAGCAGGAGTTAGAGAGAATTTTGCAGAAATTAAATCAGAGATAACTAATAAGTTGGATTAATTTGTGGATTTTTTCCCTCATAAAAAGACAGATTATATGTTAAAAATATTAAAAAAAACGCTACTTTTGTTGGATGATTTACTGACTTTCCTAAATGAGCTTCGGAGAAAAGCCAAGCCAAATACAACCATTTTATCGGTAGGGATAAAAATGCGATTCCAAAAAATGTTATGGAATGTAGATTGGCTAAGGAATACAGTTATGTTGATATTGGCAGCATTAATTGTACGCTTTTTATTTGTAAATTATTGTAATAACGATGTTTGTAGAAATTGATATCGAGGTAAACATACAGCCATAGTTTCTCTCTTACTAGAAAGAATTTAATTGACGATAACCAAAGTAAATTTTTGATAATTCTAAATAATTTTAAGGAGCGTTGTGATGAAGCTTATTTCTACTATCATTGCGGGCATTTTAGCGGTTGTCACTATTACATCACCAGCTTTTACAACCTCTGCTGACACCACTCCAACAACAAAACCGATTCCTAAAGCGCGTATTATATCATGTCCGATAACGTAACCGTAATAAAATCCTCGTAGAGACGTTACATGTAACGTCTCTACATTATCGGTAATTATGGGTAATCAACCGGACATGATATTATTTCTTCAATTGTCAACATTATAATCATTAGGTAGAATTGCATGAGTTAAAGTAGCTTCGCTTAAATCTGCTTCGCTTAAATTAGCTTCACTCAAATCTGCATGTGTGAAGTTAGCGCACACGATAGTATTTGTGAAGTTTGTAGCTTTGAGTTTAGCTTCTGTAAAATTAGCTCCATTAATTATAGCTTCCTTCAGATTTGCACCACTCAAATCTGCTCGGCTAAAGTTTACTTCGCTTAGGTCGGCTTTAATTAAGTCTGCTTCTTGCAAATTTGCTTCGCTCAAATTAGCTTGACTGAGATTAGCTTTAAATAAATCAGCTTCTTTTAGACAAGCTTTGCTCAATTCGATTCCTGTAAGATTTGCTTGTCTGAGATTAGCTTCGCTAAGGTTAGTCTCGTTCATATCAGCTTGACTAAGATTATTATGAGCAAAATTAGCCCGACTTAAATCGGCGCCATGAAAGTTAGCACCATAAAAGTCGGTATCACTAAAGTGTGCTTCAATTAATTTAGCGTTGGCAAAATTAGTTTCGTACAAATTAGTATGTGTGAAATTAGCGCGAGTAAGATTAGCTCCCCTCAAATTTGCTTGAGCCAAGTTAGCACTATCAAGGTTAGTATCACAAAGAGTTGCTTTGCTTAGGTTTGCTTCTCGTAGAGAAGCTTTGAACAAATTGGCGCCATCAAGATTAGCATAACTAAGGTCGGCAAAAACCAAATCGGATTTACATAACTGAGCGCCACAAAGATTTACGTTCTTCAAATCAGCATAGTTTAATACTGTTGAACTCAAATTTGCTTCAGAAAGGTCTGGTATTAAATTCGGATTAATTTTTCTCCAATAGTTCCAACCATCTACACTTTTTTTAAGAATCTGAAGATGTTTTTCGTTTGCCATATATAACACCCCGTTTGGAGATATAACTTAGCTTGATGGATGAACAAATTTATATAACATAAAGCCTATATGAGTAGACATATGGCTGCGGTTAGTCCTTTGTTCATCTTCTCTATACAATATTCTCTTTAATTACAAGCTACAAATTAATTGTGAGATTATTGTGAGGATGCCTCAATAGGAAGGAATTAAATTTTAGTCGAATTTAGCTTAAATCAATAAGGAACTCACATCATTGATTCTGAGAAATAGGATTATGAGGAAATGTTAAGTTGAATTTTACTATCATCATGAATCTGCTCGCTAGGATGGAGAATAACTGCTTCTTTCTCTTTCAATCCTTGACGAATTTCTGCTTCAAAATCGCTCCGCTGTCCAACTTCAACCCGGCGCCGAATTGCTTTACCATCTTGAGCTACAAAGGTACACCATGATTGACCACAGCGAAACAGTGAGCTTAATGGCGCCTTTAAAACATTTTTACCATCCCAAATTACAATTCTTACATCAACACGGTAAGCATCACCAAAAAACTTAGGTGCATCAACAAAATCGCCAATTATGTTGACACGCTGTTCTTCTACACCCAAGGCAGAAACTTTGGTAAATGCAGAAGGCTCTATCAGTCTAACTTCCCAAAGCTTCTTTTACTGAGGAAGTCAGGGGAAGTGGGTCAATACGTGCAACCACTGCTCCTTGTTCAACTTTATCACCCTCATCCAATTCTATACGCACGAGACGACCATCAACAGGCGCCGAAATTGTAAAGCGATTACGCACTCGTGTTTTACCTTCTGCGTTGACACTAACCTGCAATTCACCACGATTAAGGCACCTGGTATCTACAGGAATAGGAGCAGGGCGGAAAGCTTGTACAATCAAAATAACGATAGCAACACCTATTGTCAGATAAATAAACGATTTACGCGATATTTTAGGTAAGCGTTTTTTTAATCGTTTGGTTTCCGAATTAGGTTTATTGTCAGTCGGTTGTTCTTTTAACCACCGAAAGGGTAAAAGTTTCATATTGAATATTTGTATATAAATTTACCCAAATACTGATATGTTGGTAATATATATTAAGATTAAGCGGTAAAATTGAGGAAGTTGTGAAGATATTTACTCTCTCATTTTTAACACAGCGATTAAATCTAGGTTCTTTAAATGGCGCCGCACGATTAGCCCAGAAATAATAGCCGCAATTGTCACCACCACAAATGCGAAAGCGTAAGTTGCCTTAGTTACAACCCAAGGGATACGGTAAAGTTCTGAATTGTAAGTCAGAGACATCAGCACGCAAAACCCAAACCCAATTACAAATCCCAAAGGTATTGCAACAAGCGTTAAAACAGCTTGTTCACCTAAAAGAATAATGGAAATTTCTGCTTGGGTAAATCCGATAACGCGCAAAGTTGCCAGTTCTCGACTGCGTTCTGACAAAGCGATACGCGCGGCGTTGTAAACTACCCCAAAGGCAATTACGCAAGCAAAGACAACTAATACAGTGGTAAAAATACCAAGACTGCCTGCAATTGTTTCTTGAAAGCGCTTAATTGCCATTTCTCGCACGGAAACTCCAGCTACCCCTGGTATTTGTTTTAACATTTTATACAATCTATCAATTTGCAAAGAGTCGGCTGCTAAATATGCTCCTGATATAGTTCCACCTTCACGCATCAATCGATTTAATGCTTGTATATCCATATATACAGCGACACCAATCAATTCATCTACTAACCCAGCTACCGCAACTGTACGTATAGGTCTTTCTGCTTCTAACACTTCCACCGTTAAACTATCACCGAGTTTAACACCTAAGATTTCTGCGAGTTTCGTGGTTATTACTACCCCATTAGATGGCAAATTTACAGCACGCAAATTTTTATCCAACAGGCGCCGTAGTTCTGCATTTTGTTCTAAACCTGTCAGTGCAATGCGGTAATCCCGGTGTTCAAAACGTAACCTTGCGGGTACAGAACGGAAAATTTCGGTACGCAATACACCAGGTAGATGGGCAACTTCATATCGCGCACGAGAGGGTCGTGGTTCGTTGAATACAATCATCACGTCTTCGCGCTGAACGTTGCGAAATTGCACATCAATCATGTGTTGCATCGCATCAGTCAAATAGCTACCGACAACTAATATCGCGACTGCAAGAGCTATTCCAATGATAGATAAACATGCTTGTACTGGCTTGCGTTCGAGGTTTCGCAGAATCATTCTACCTACGGGAGCAAGTAAAAATTCAAACCCCAGACGCTCAATAATCGTAGGACGAAAATGTGCGGGTGGTTCAGGACGCATTGCTTCTGCTGGTGGTAGGGAAACAGCTGAATACACTGCCATAAATCCGCCAATTACCGCAGCACCACCACTAATTAAAATTGCTCCCATCACTAAACCAATTCCAGCTTCGTAGCGCAGTAAAGGAAATGAGAAAAACCTAGTATAGTTTTGGGTGATTGTTGCACCAAACCAAAGTCCAAGGGCTGTACCAAATCCGGCGCCTGCCAATACAATAGTTAAAACAAACTTTAAATAGTGCGAACCTATATCTATATTGCTATATCCAAAAGCTTTGAGAACTGCTATTTGGTCGCGTTGAGTGGCAATAAGCCGAGAAAGCAAGATATGTAAGAGAAACGCAGCAATGGCAAGAAAGATTGTTGGTACTATTGTTGCAGTTCCTTGGAGTTGTGTAATTTCTTCCGAGAGAAAACGGTTAGAAAGTTGGTCAGAGCGACCATAGGCGCCAAACCCACCATAATTTTCTAAAACTTTATCCAGGCGAAATATCACCGAAGCTTCAACAGCACCTCGCATACACGAAAGCGTCACATCATTAAACGCACCATCCATATTAAAAGCATTACCTAACGCTTCGCGTCCCATCCAAAAAACACCAAACCGTTGGTTATCAGGGAAAATATCACCCGTTCCCTGGATGGCATAAACATATTCTGGTGAGAGTGCTATCCCAACAATTCGCAGCTTTTGCCAACGTCCATTGATAACGGCGCCGACCGAATCACCTAAATTTAGTTTATGTACTTTAGCAAAACTCTCACTGACTAGTACTTCATCACCTTTATCTGGTTGAATGTAACGCCCCCGTCGAATGAAAATGTCATTGAGCATTGGCATCTGCTGCCGTGGTATAGATATTAACCTCCCTGTCGCAGGTTCACTTTGTCCGGGAATATCGAGATTTACATCCGCAACTACTCGTGTTTGTACCTGCGCGACTCCATCAATATTCTGAATTTGTATTGCCAGAGATTCGGGAGCGCGTTTAAGTTGAGCGAAAACTTGGGCAAAGTGGTACTGTTCGTAATAGCTAGCTTGGGAAAGTTTTAATGATTCATATGCACTCAGCATCGAGACAAAACTGGCAATACCACAAGCGACAACTAGCGCGATGGCAATAATTTGACCTCGTTGACGTATTAAGTCACGGGTCAGTTTTATATCAAGTGGTTTCATATCATAAATGCCAACCTTCACTACGTACAGAAGAGAAGGAAAAAAAGTTTTTATGTATTTACCATTCTAACTGGCTGGGAGATAGTTTTTTTTCATTAAGTTTTACGTTTGTAATCTGTCCACTTCGCATTGTAATTACCCGATCAGCCATTGCTGCGATACCAGCATTGTGTGTAATTACTACTGTTGTCGTTCCCAGTTCTCGATTTACTTGTTCCAAAGCTTCCAATACCAGTTTACCTGTTTCATAATCCAAGGCGCCTGTTGGTTCATCACATAATAATACTTCAGGACGCTTGGCAATCGCGCGGGCAATGGCGACTCGTTGTTGCTCACCTCCTGACAATTGTGCAGGAAAGTGGTTGAGACGTTCTTCTAATCCAACTAAATTTAAGGCATCTTCAGGACGTAAAGGATGACGGGCAATTTCCGTCACAAGTGCCACATTTTCTTTAGCTGTTAAACTGGGAATTAGGTTATAAAACTGGAAGATAAAACCAACACAATTGCGACGAAAACGAGTTAGTTCTGCATCACTAGCATGAGTCAGGTTTTGTCCACGAAAAAATACTTCGCCGCTTGTTGGTACATCTAAACCACCAAGTATGTTTAATAGCGTTGATTTTCCGCTACCACTAGCTCCTAGTAATACTACTAACTCACCTTCGTAAAGGTCGAGGTTTATTCCTAATAAAGCATGAACTTCCACTTCACCCATTTGATAAATCTTAGTAATATTTTCTACATGAAATACGCCTACTGGTGGCATGATTGAATTACTGTAAATTGCTGGGTGTTCTTCTGGCAGATTGTTCATAGCTATAATGAATAAATTATTTAAATATAAATAATAATTAGAGAGTTTGCACGCACGCTATATGACTAGAAATTACACAGGATTGCTATAGAGTATTTTACTCTTACTAAAGTAAAAAATAGTACCTTTGATTTTAATTGCGTAAGTAAACTTTTGTAAATTTGGAGACTTCCTCATAAGTTCCTCAAATTTTGAGTTTAAGTTCAAATTAATACCAGATGTAGTGCGAGTAAAATCTATCGATCTTGGTTTTAGGGTGAAGCATCATGAGTAGTGAGCAAGAACAAATGTTTGAAGTTTACCTTCAAGAGTACGGTAAGCTCAAGGATGAACAAGCAAAACGAATCGGTTTCCGCGACAACCTGCTTTATGTAACATTAGGGTTGTTTGGAGGTGTGTTATCTTTCGCCCTTGGTGAAAAATTTAACCCTTATGGACTCGTGGTTTTACCTTGGGTTTGTCTTGTTTTGGGTTGGACTTACCTTGTTAATGATGAAAAAATCTCGGCTATCGGCAAGTATATCCACGAGCAACTAGTCCCAAAAATTAGTCAACAGATGGGCAACACGAATAGAGAAGATATCGAATCTATCTTTGCTTGGGAGCTTGCCCATAAAATTGATAAGCGACGAAAACAACGAAAAATACAGCAGCTGATGATTGATGAAATTGCTTTTGTATTTTCGGGGATTGCTGCATTAGTTGCATTTTGGTTTTTAACAACACAACCACACTGGGCAATTCAAGTTCTTTGCTTGGTAGAACTGGGACTGTTGATAATGCTAGGGGTGGAGATTTTTGTTTACGCTGACTTAGCACAAGGTCACTCTACTAAAGTCAAAATTTTAAAAACAAGTTAATTTTGCGATGCTTAATATTCCTGACTTATTCAAGGAGTAGGGAATCTGAACGCATAATTGAAGTGGATATTTGCTTTGTAAAGCACAAGATTTATTAGGGGAGATAAGGTATGGCAGAAAATCTAGTTGACTTTGCAATTATAACCGCAATTGAAGTCGAACGCCAAGCAATCTGTAAAGCATTGCAAATGACTGACAGTCATAGAGTTTTTAAGGAACCACGTACATACTGGCAAAACCGTTTAGAATTTCAAAATGGAGAATTTTACGAAATAGTTGTTACACAGTTACATGATGCAGCAACTATTGATGCCGTTCGTGCTGTGGATGATGTTATACGTCATTGGAAGCCAGCAGCTTTGCTAATGGTTGGTATTGCAGCAGCAGCAAAAGAGAATGTGAAACTTGGTGACCTTGTTGTGGCAAGAGAAGTTTGTTACTACGAACGAGGTAAAGAGACAGTTGACGGTATTTTGCCAGAGCCAAAACAGTATACAGCAGATGAGACGCTGTGGGGTCATGTAATTTCGTTACCTACATGGAAATCAGCAATTTCAATCTCCAGACCCGACGGATTAGATACTCGTCCTAAAATCCATTATGCAGTGATTGCTTCTGGTGAAAAAGTCATTGCTAATGCAGAAATTCGTGATGAAATTGCTGCTAGCAACCGAAAAATTGCAGCAATTGAAATGGAAGGTTATGGTGTTAGTGCAGGTGCTTATAAGCAGCATCAACCAGTTCGTTGCTTAGTTATTAGAGCTATCAGCGATTTTGCAGATGCAAGTAAAAATGATGAATGGCAACCATATGCAGCATCAGTAGCAGCAGAGTTTACAAAACATTTTTTATTAGATAAACCTTTACCCCTAAAACGGCAAAAAAAATCTGCTTCATTACCTTCCACGGTATTTGACAAACACTACAATCTGCTGAAACAATCAATTATACAAGGTCAGTTAATACCTTTTCTGGGAGAAGAAATTAACTCTTGCGAGTGTCCATCAATCAGTTCGGAATGGCAACCAGATTCTTCCTACCCACCCAGTGATTATGATTTGGCTCAGTACTTAGCTAATAAATATAGTCTTGGGACTCCTTCAGCACCAATTCAATGTCCTAATTGGGAACAGTTAAAGGAGGGAGGATGTCCAGTTGCAAAATTGAGTCCTAATCTGGCTTTTAGTTGTCCATTATTTGGTACTCAAAGATTAGTTCGTGAACCAAATGACCTTCCTTTTTTATCTCAATCTCTAGACCTTATATTTGGCACAATGGGTCTTTACTCTGAACTGCATCAAATTTTCGATAAAGATTATGAACCTAACCAGTTGCACAATTTTTTTGCACAGCTTCCTAGCATTATGCGAAATAAAAGCTATCCACTTCCATATCAGCTAATTGTAACCACCAATTATGACGATACTTTAGAAAGAGCTTTTAAAGAAGCTGGACAACCATTTGATTTAGTTTCTTATATAGCAAATAGCAAGGATGATAATTGGGGTAAATTTGTTCATCAACCCTATATAGGTAAGCAGAAAGTAATCAACAAGCCCAATATTTACAATGATTTTCCATTTGGTAAACACCCCATAATTTTAAAACTTTACGGCGCCATAGATAGAGAGTGGGGGCAAAAAGACAACTTCGTGATTACTGAAGACCACTATATGGACTATTTAAGTAAAACTAACATTCCTACAATTTTTGTAGATTTAATGAGAAAAAATCATATTCTCTTTCTGGGTTATGATTTAAGTAAGTGGAAACAACGTCTTATATTTCGTCGCATTTTGCAAGATAAACCCCTTGACCAATGCAAATCATGGGCAGTTAGGGAAAACTTCAGCGAATTAGAGAAAAAACTCTGGTATCAGAGTCAGGTGGATATTATAGACCTTCCACAAGAAAGTTCACTAGGAGCCTATATTAACGAGCTAAATAAGCAAGTAGAGGCTATACCCAAAAAAGTGCAGGCAAAAACTACAAATTAGAGGATTGCACTATGGATGACTACAATAATCAACAATCAAATAATATGCCCTACAAAGGGTTAATACCTTACTCTGAATCCGAAAAAGACGCATTATCATTTTTTGGGCGAAAAGCGCAGCAAGAAACTATTAAAAGAAACCTGAAAAATTCACGTTTGACATTGCTTTTTGGTGAGAGTGGTGTCGGCAAAAGTTCTGTTTTGCGAGCAGGTATTGTTTATAGCTTGCGTGAAGAAGCAAAGCGAAATTTTACTGAATTTGGTATGCCCAAGTTTGCAGTTGTTATGTTTCCACCCCTTGAAGGACATCGTTCTTGGCAAGAAGAACCGCTGACTGAGTTATTAGAACAGGTGGAAGAGGATATTAAAAATATTGGTTTGGATACCCCAGCACCAGAGCCAGAACTATCATTTGCCGAAAAATTATTAGTTTGGACAAGACGTATATCTGGAGATTATTTATCTGGCGAATTATTTATCATCCTCGACCAGTTTGAAGAATATTTCTTGTACCACCCAGAGGAAGATAGTCAATTAATATTGGCTGCTGAACTAGCACGGGTATTAAATCGTTCTAACTTGCGTGTCAATTTTCTAATTTCCATTCGTGAAGATTCTCTAGGTAATCTTGAACGCTTTAGAGGGTATATTCCTAATTTATTTGATAACATCTTACGCATTGAACATTTAGATACACAATCAGCGACAGAAGCAATTGAGAAACCGATTACAGAGTATTATAATCACTTAGTTCCACCAGAAAACACAGTCGAAATCGAACCAGCATTAGTTGAAGAAGTTTTGCGACAAATTAGTCAAAGTCAAGAAGATTTAAAAGCTACAAATGGTCGTGGTGGTCTTGACAAACAGAAATTGCATTCAAAAAGCAGAATTGAAGCTCCCTATCTACAACTGGTAATGACCCGTATTTGGGAGGAGGAGATACAAAGCAATTCACGCTGTTTGCGCTTAGAAACTTTGACGCAACTCGGTGGTGTTAAAAAGATTTTTAAACAACACTTGACAGAAGCAATGCGTTCGCTGTCACCCGATGAAAAGGAGATTGCTGCGAAAGTTTTTCAATATTTAGTAACACCATCAGGCACCAAAATAGCTTATCCAGTGCTAGAACTGGCAAAGCCTGAAAAAGTGGATATTATGGAGCTAGCAATTTTGCTAGAAAAAATGTCAAGCAGCAAGCAACGAATTATACGACCAGTCGGGCAACTTCCCAATCAGACGCTTGAAAGCAAACGCTACGAAATTTTTCATGATGTACTGGCTCAACCAATATTGGATTGGCGAAAGCAATATTTAGATAGAAAACAACGTCAACAAGAGCGTCAGTTGCAGCAACAACAACTTGAAGAGGAACAAAAGCAACGCATAACCATAATTAAACAAGGATTACCAGCCCAGTCATTGCGTCAGCTACCAAGGAGACAAGATGAGTTAACAGCTTTATTAGCGCGCCAATCATATCTGTTCAACCAAAGGGATAAACTGGGTGTTTTAGATCAGGTAGATGATGCGCTGCGTCAAGTACTTAGCATTTCTAACTTTAGCAATATTTTAGGGTGCAAAGGTATTATTAAGTCGGTTGCTTTTAGCCCATCTGGGCGAACACTTGCTGCTGGAGGTCTTGATGGTGCTATCCTTCTTTGGAATCTGCCATGCCATACTCAGCCCAAAATAATAACTGCGAATAAAGATGAGCCTATTCACTCAATTGCCTTTAGCCCAAACAGTCAAATATTAGCTTCAGGTAGTGATGGCGGAAATATAAAACTTTGGGATTTGAGCCAAGATAAAATTGTTTTTCAAAATCTCGGAAACCATAATGGTCATGTATGGACAGTTGCCTTCAGTCCCAACGGCGAGATATTAGCTTCAGGTAGTGATGATGGAACTATAAAACTTTGGGATTTAAATCAGCCTAATGTCGCTCAAGTTCTCAAGGGTCACGCAAAGGGAGTTCGGGCATTAAGTTTTAGCCCAACTGCCCAGATACTAGCATCAGGTAGTGATGACAAAACTATCAAATTTTGGGATTTGCAAGAGCCTGGTAAATTTACAGTTTGTCGCGGTCATTTAGATATAGTTAGAACAGTTGCTTTCAAGCCAGATGGTAACATCTTAGCTTCTGGTAGTGATGACAATACTATTAGACTTTGGGATGTAACTGAGTTCAAGGAAATTCTCAAAATTCAAGCTCACGGTGAGAAGGTTCGGACAGTCGCTTTTAACCGAGATGGCAAAATCCTGGCTTCAGGTAGTGATGACCAAACAATCAAGCTTTGGGATACGCGCGAACTCAATAAACCTCTCAAAATTCTTAGAGGTCACTACTTTGACATTTTTTCAGTAGCCTTCAGCGCAGATAGCCAAATGTTGGCTTCGGGTAGTGGCGATAACACTGTACGACTCTGGGACTTGCAGGCGCCTGTTGCCATCCCAAAAATCTTACGAAAACACAATCAGAAAGTTCATGCAGTTGCCTTTAGCCCAGATGGTCAGATGGTAGCATCGGGCAGTGCAGACAATACTGTGCAAGTGTGGAATATAAACCAACATAGTGCAGAACCTCAAGTATTTAAGCATGGTGGTGAAGTTTTTGCAGTAGCTTTCTTTTTTAGCAAAGACAACCAAGTTCAACTTTTGGCTTCGGGAAGCACTGATAATAAAGTGAGGCTTTGGAATTTACAAAAACCCAACGCCAAACCCTTGGAGTTACTAGGTCACAATGATGGCATCAGCTCAGTTGCGTTTAGTCCTGATGGATTGATATTGGCATCAGCAAGTTGGGATACAACTATACGTTTGTGGAACTTGAAAGATATTGATACAAATCCAATTATTCTTGAAGGACATACAAAAAGCGTAACATCGCTTGCATTTAGCCCAGATGGAGAGATTTTGGCATCAGGTAGTGATGACAATACTATTAGATTGTGGAAGGTAAGCCAGCGCAAGCCAAAACCCATTATTTTACGAGACCATAATGGTAGGGTATGGTCAGTTGCATTTAGTCCAGACGGGAAAACGCTTGCTTCGGGTAGCGATGACTGGACTGTGAGGTTGTGGGATATAAAACAGCTTGATGGCAAACCCATAAACCCAAATATTTTAGGTCATCACAACACTTGGGTCGCTTCAGTCGCATTTAGTCCAGATGGAAAAATGCTTGCTTCTGGTAGTTATGACCGAAGCATTAGATTATGGAATCTTAATCAGCTTGACGAACAACCTATTATCCTTGCTAACCACAATCAAAGCATTACATCAATTGCATTTAGTCCAGATGGAAAAACGCTTGCTTCTGGTAGTTATGACGGTACTGTTCGTCTTTGGGTTGTAGATACTGAAACTTTAGCTATTAGCGTTTGTGAAAAAGTTTTGCGTAATTTATCCCCCGATGAATGGCGCCAATTTATGTGTGATGATATTCCTTATGAAGCAACCTGCCCCAATTTACCACTCCTGTGACGGCGCCGGATTCAAAAAATTACTCCGGTAATGCTCCAAACTACTAATAATATATAAATTTTTGAAAATAAATCGCCTAACAGTCATATGATTTATTTTACAATAGTAGTAAGAAGCATATATTTATGCATCCTGTCAAGAAAGCTTGTGACACTTTAAGATGCACTTGCCCTAATAATATATAGGGATTATAGGGCAAACATTTAAAATAGTCTATGGTAAACATCTAAAAAGTATATCAAACTCTACTTACATTACTTATTAAAATTATTGTAGCTCGCTAGTTTATTATCTAAATTTTCCTGGTATAAACCGGGGGGGGATAGTGATAATTAATACATATAAAATCCTCATTATTGATAATTGTGTGGAAAATAGAGAAACTTATCTGAGTTATCTACTTCAGGATAAACAATATAAATATAGTGTTTTAGAAGCTTCAACTGGAGAAGAGGCGCTTTTGTTGTGTCTTTCTGAACCGCCAAATTTGATTGTAACTGATTATCTGTTGCCAGATATGAATGGTTTAGAGTTTTTGCGTAATTTGAAAACTCAGTTTAGTAAAACTTGCCCGCCAATTATCTTCCTAACAGATCAGGGGAATGAACAAATAGCAGTACAAGTGATGAAAAACGGCGCCGCTGACTATTTGATAAAACGAAATACAACAAAAATGACTTTCGTCACAACAGTTAAAAATGTATTAGAAAACACGCACAAAGCGCCGCAACAAGCTAATGTTGAGTTAGAAAAACAAGTGCAAGAGCAAACTACTGAACTTGAACGAGCTAACTTTGAATTACTTTTAACCCTGGAAGAACTACAAGTAGCTCAAGAGGAACTACGCCAATCTAATGAAGAATTGGCTATAAGCAAACAAGCAATTGAATTAGAACGTCAACATTACCAAGATTTATTTAAGTTTGCTCCAGACGGGTACTTAGTAACTGATATTTGGGGAACTATTCGAGAGGCAAACCTGACGGCAGCATCCTTGCTCTCTATACAACAACAAGGTTTAATTAGTAAACCACTGGTCGTATTTATTGCTAATAATGAACGCGATGCTTTTCGGAGGCGATTAACGCAGTTGCCAGAAATGCAGTGTCAAGAAGAGGGTTGGGAAGTTTTGCTTATGCCACGTACAGGAGAATCTTTCACCGCAATGTTAGCTGTCAGCAGTATACATGATGAACAGGGTCAACTTCAAGGCTTCCGCTGGCTGATTCGCAATATTAGCATTCGCAAGCAGATGGAGCAAAAATTACAGGCAGCTTTGTACAAAAGTGAAACTAAATTTCAACAATTGGCTCAGAATATCCCTGGTGCGATTTACCAGTACGTTTTGCATCCTGATGGCTCCGATGAATTTACTGATGCTAGCCCTGGCTGCCGTGATATTTATGAACTAGAACCTCATGAACTATTGCGAGACGTTGGTTTAGTATGGGCAATGATACATCCAGATGATGTAGAAGCTGTTCAAAAAGCAAATGCCCTTTCAATGCAAACTCTTCAAGCATTCGATATCGAATTTCGCCTCATCCCACCATCCGGTTGCATCAAGTGGGTACATGCTAGGTCTAACCCACAACGGCAGGAAAATGGAGACCTGGTTTTTGATGGTTTGGTAATGGATATTAGCGAGCGCAAACAGACCCAAGAGAAAGTCCGCGAACAAGCTGCTTTACTTGATGTCGCTAACGATGCCATTTTTGTCTGCAATTTGGAAAACCGAATTTTGTTCTGGAACCAAAGTGCTGAAAATTTATATGGTTGGACACAACAAGAAAGTTTGGGGAAACAAGCCCATGCAATACTTTACCGAGAACCATTCCCAAAATCTGAGACTGGGTTAGAAAGAACTATTGAAGATGGTTCTTGGCAGGGAGAACTGAAACAAATTACTAAAACTGGTAAAGAAATAATTGTTGCTAGTCGTTGGACACTAGTACGCGATGAATCTGGGAAACCCAAATCTATTTTAGTTGTTAATAGCGATATCACCCAAACAAAACAACTCGAACAACAGTTTTACCAAACCCAACGGTTAGAGAGCTTAGGTGTACTAGCAAGCGGCATTGCCCACGACTTAAATAATATACTCACGCCAATTTTGGCAGTTGCTCAACTACTACAACTAAAACTTCCTAATCTTGAACAAAAAAATCGGCAACTAATAAACATTCTAGAAGAGAATTCTAAACGTGGCGCCGCACTTGTTAAACAAATTACAGCTTTTGCACGGGGAGCAGAAGGAAAGCGCGTTCCCCTACAAATAAGACATATATTTCAAGAAATCGAGCGGATTCTTAAAAGTACATTTCCCAAATCAATTGAAATATCTATTAATATAACAACCTCAAATCTTTGGACTATCTCGGCAGAACCCACCCAAATACATCAGGTATTGATGAACCTGTGTGTAAATGCTCGTGATGCCATGCCTTTGGGAGGAACCCTGACCCTGGCTGCTGAAAATTTTCAAGTCGATAAAAACTATGCCAAGATGAATCTACACGCAGAAGTTGGCAACTACGTAGTTATAACTGTATCAGATACAGGATGCGGTATGACACAAGAAGTGAAAGAGCGAATATTTGAACCATTTTTTACTACCAAGCAAGTTGGTAAAGGTACAGGATTAGGACTTTCTACTGTTATTGGTATTATTCAAAACCACGGTGGTTTTATCAACGTGCATAGCTCTTTCGGGAAAGGCAGCCAATTTCAGGTGTTTTTGAGGGCAATTGAGGCGCCAGTTACCGAAAATGTAGACCGCTCCCAGATGGTTTTAGGAAACGGTGAATTAATTTTGGTTGTGGATGACGAAGCATTTGTGAGAGAAATAGCCAAAGCCTCACTCGAAGAGTCAAATTATAGAGTCCTAATTGCCAGTGACGCGATTGAGGCTTTCTCCCTTTATGCCCAACACAAAAATGAAATTAGATTAGTGCTGATGGATATACAAATGCCGTCAATGGATGGGTTTCAGGCGATTCGGGTTTTGCAACAAATGAATGCCACTATCAAAATTATTGTGATTAGCGGATTGGTGTCGAATCAAAAGCTTTTAGAAGCGAACAAAATTAACGTGCAAGCATTTTTATCGAAACCCTACACCGTAGATGAATTATTGGCTACTATTCAAAGTGTTTTACGTGCTTAATATTACAAAGAACATAGACATATTGCTAGCATCCTATGTTTAAGTTTAAAGATACTTTTAAGCCGTATTAAGGCACAATGGAACGAAATTAAATATTTTAGCGCTAAATAAACCTTTATCACTGATTTTTAAATCTGGAATTACTAATAGTGCCATAAATGAAAGCGTCATAAACGGTGCAGATAGTTTTGAACCCAAATACTTAGCATAAGTATCAAGACGAGAATACTGTTGTGCAACATTATAACCATCATTCATACTCATCAAACCAGCTATTGGTAACGGCAGCATTTCGATGTGATTTCCTTCAACAACTGCTAAACCTCCTTTTGCCCTAATTACAGCATTAACTGCGGTACAAAGCTCAGAGTCTGTTGTGCCAACGGCTATTATATTATGTGAATCATGGGCTACACTCGAAGCAATGGCGCCTCTTTTCAATCCAAAATTTTTAACTAAGGCAACAGCAGGTGGGACATCGGCATAGCGATTGACCACAGCAATTTTGAGGGTATCGTGTTCGATATCAGAGGTAATCTTGCCGTTTACAATATGAGCTATTTCATGCCGTTCGATTGTTATTAGTTGACCGTCAATTGCCTCAATGACACGTACCATAGAACCACAAGCTGGCAAGTCAAAATCAGCAATTTTCTTTTCTCCTGTTAGAAAATAATTAAGTGGGAATACAGGTACAGACTGTAATATTGATTTTCCAGCTTCAGCAGCTAAAATTCCCTGACAATAGGTACGCTGAACTTTAAAGTCACGTAAATTATTAACAACAATAAAATCTGCACTGTCACCCTCGCGCAGCAATGCTACATCTAACCCGTAGTGCCATATAGGGTTAACGCAGGCAACTTGCAAAACCTTCATTACATCATGACCTAGCGCTACCGCGCGCTTTACTAAGTGATTGATATGTCCTTTAACCAAATCATCAGGGTGCTTATCATCACTACAAAACATACATTGGTCAGTATGGAAATCAATCAAAGAATGCAAAGCATCAAAATTTTTCGCTGCTGAACCCTCACGAATAATGATTTTCATTCCTACTGCTAGCTTGTCTAATGCTTCTCGAAGTGTGACGCACTCGTGGTCAGTAGAAATACCAGCAGCAATATATTGTTTTGCTTCCTTACCAAATAATCCTGGTGCATGTCCATCAACTGGGTGTCCCATCTGGCGAGCAATGTGAATTTTTTCCATCACAAGGGGATTACTTGTTAGCACACCCGGAACATTCATCATTTCGCTTAAGTAAGATATACCATCAAGCTCAAACAGTTCGCTAATATCGCTCGCTACAAGTTCCGCACCTGCTGTTTCAAATGGTGTTGCGGGAACACAAGAAGGGGCGCCGAAAGTAATTTTAAATGGTGTTTGAGTTGCATTCTTTAGCATAAAGCGAACACCAGTCAGCCCTAAAACATTAGCAATCTCGTGAGGGTCGCAAACGGAGGCTACTGTACCATGTACACTTGCTAAACGAGCAAATTCCGATGGTATCAGCATTGAGCTTTCAATATGAATATGGGCATCGATAAAGCCAGGAAGTATATATTGATTGTAACTCTTACCCTCTTCATGCGCGATAGAAATAATACGTCCTTCATCAATAAAAACTGTTCCTGGGAAGATAGTTTTGTGCAAAATATCTACAATATTACCTGAAACGCTAAACTTTGTCATAGACCACCTTTAATGTCGTTAAACTGTACGGAATATAATTTTGTATAATTTATCCAAGGCACAAACTGTACTTAAGCAACTCAGTAGTCTGCTGTATATTTTCCTTTTAAATATCTTAAGTAAGAATTGTGAGGAAGTTGTGAAGTATTTTTTTATTTATCTGTTTTTTCGTGGAGTTCTCTTAACTTGATAAACCAGCGTCAGCGCATCTCAAATTAGATCAACAGTAATGTATAAATTTTTGAAAAGAAATTGCCTAACTGTCATATGATCTACTTTACAATACTAGTAAGGAATATAAGGTTAAATTACACAGCTACCAAATTCAGTTATAGTCAGGGTGAATGTGTGGTTATTGTGTATTCTTTTTAGCAAACTTACAGGTGAATAGGTGAATTAAAAACTAGTTTTAGTGTATCTGAGGTATAAATTTAATTTTACATTTTAACATTGATGTTAGCAGTAAAACATAATTAACTAACATCAGTAAAGTTTGCAGTTGAAAAATATCAACTGAATGAGGTGATAAAATTATGAAATATACTGCTGCCATTGTTTCGATTGCACTCTCCCTTGGATCTATATCCTTGCTTCCAAAATCAGCACTAGCAACTGATACGTATTCGCAATATCATTCTATTGATAATTCATCTGTGATTGTTGCTCAACAACGCGGAGAACAGTACGGAAACGATAGAGAATACAGAGAATACAGGGGTTATAGAGAACGCAGAAACCACAGAGACCACAGGGATTACAGAGACCACAGAGACCACAGGGGAAACAGAGAACACAGAAATTACAGACATGTTCAGAGATTCTGGGTTCCAGGTCATTGGGAAAGACAATTCAACGGTCATCGTAGATGGGTTCCAGGTCACTGGGTTTATCGCCGTTAAAAATGCTTGTAGAGAACGCCAGTTTGCTCAACGGGGGGAACCCCCGCACGCAACTGGCTCCGTTACACATAACGTCTCTACATGTACCGCATTTACACGATATTCGCTGTAAAACCTAGGAAAATAACAATTAATGTCTTGCTAATAATTCACAGACCTATAGGCATATTGTATTTAATAAATAGTTATGCGAAGTTATGCGACGAATAAGGGAAACATCACGGAGCAAAATAATGAAAAAACAATGGTATGAGTCTCTCTTTGAAAATTACGGATTGAAATATGATAATGAAAATTTCCAAAAGGGAACTGTTGGTGAATGTGATTTCCTTGAAAAGGAGATAAATTTTGATAAATCATTAAAAATATTAGATGTTGGATGCGGAACTGGCAGACATACAATTGAATTATCAAATAGAGGATATACTGTTACCGGAATTGACCTGTCAGAAACTCAACTTAACAGAGCGAGGCAAAAAGCAGAAAGTTATAATTTAAAAATTGATTTTCAGAAACAAGTGTCAAACGAGAAGATGCTGATACTGTCTTAGCAGCAATGAAATCACACTCTGCAGGAATAAACGCGCGCTCCGTTGGAGAAGTTATTGATACACCTGCAGGAATTGTTTCATTAAAGACTGGTTTTGGCGCCGAACGAATTGTTGATATGTTAGTAGGTGAGCAATTACCTCGAATTTGTTAAAAATATTGTCAGAATTTTTTAATCAATTGTTTCAGGTTGCGTATTTAATCCTAACTCAGGATGATGAGAGTGCCAGACTGCATAAATAGCCCTGACTACAAACACCACTATTGCCAGGGCGCCAATTGTAAAAATAATATCTCCAGGCATTCTCAACCATACCGTCCATTGCATCCAAGTGGAACTAATCACAGCAGCGCTGCGAGCATACCAAGTACCGTAATTCACTGACTGCACTAATTGGTAAAATCCACTAGGAATTAATGCAAATACTAGCATAGCCACTAAACCAGCATTGATTGCCCAAAAAGCAAAGTTCAACAATTTTTCATTCCATGCGCGCTCTGGCACAATTTCTCGCAAAGCAAACAGCATTAATGCTTGTGCCAAGGAACCATACACTCCAAATAAAGCTGCATGGGCATGAATTGGTGTTGTATTTAACCCTTGAGAATAGTAAAGGACTATTGGCGGATTGATGAGGAAACCAAAAACGCCGGCGCCAACTAGGTTCCAAAAGCAAGTAGCAATGAAGAAGCGCAACGGCATACGGTAAAAACCTTGTGCTTCTTGCGACATTTTCAACGACTTCACGACTTCAAAACCAATTAGGGTTAGCGGCACAACTTCTAACGCTGAAGCAACGGCGCCCATTGCAGCAATAAATACTGGAGTGCCAGCGAAGTATAAATGATGCAGCGTACCAATGACGCCACTACCCAAGTATAGAATGGTAGTTAAGTATGTGGCACGTAAAGCTGATGAACGTTTGAGAAAACCTAACTCGCTACATAGATAAGCAATTGCAACTGTTGCAAATACCTCGAAGAATCCTTCTACCCACAGATGCACCACCCACCAACGCCAATATTCGGCGACACTTAGCGGTGTATGATTTGTATACATCAAGCCAGCAGAGTAGAACAGGGGAATTGTAATTGAACTATAAAGAAAGAAGTGGTTCAACCCAGTACGACTACCTTCTTCCTGAAGTGCTGGTTTAAGCGCGCGGTACATTAACCACAACCAAAAAACCATACCCCCTATCAATAGTAATTGCCAAATTCTTCCCAGTTCAACATATTCATAACCTTGGTGTCCCCACAAGAAACTATGTTTGCCCAAAAGTCCCTGCACACCAGCCCAAGAACCAATAACTGCACCAACAACTACAATTGTCAACGCTGCTAACAAACCTCCATTCAAAACTGCTTGGTGCTTCGGTTCGTGCTTACCAAAACGGGGAGCAAAATATAAACCTGCTGCTAACCAACATGTAGCAATCCAGAATACAGCTAATTGTAAGTGCCAGGTACGAGAAGCTGCGTAGGGTAAGAATTGATTTAAGGGAATACCGTAAAATCCATCACCCTCAACTGCGTAGTGTGCTGTCACCATGCCCATGAGAATTTGCACTACAAACAGCGCCATTGCTACACCGAAAAATAGGGTGGTAACTTTTTGGCTAGCGGTGGGAATACGAACTGCGGGAAGTTGTTTTACTTCTAAAATCTCTTCTGTTTCTTCAGAAGTTAAATAAACAAACAAAAATAGAGCAATTGCTGCAATCAACACGATAACCGATACAATTGACCATATTACAAACTGTGCTGGAGGTTGATTGCCAATCAAATCATCGTGGGGAAAGTTTGCCGTATAAGAAAATGGTGCATTCAGACGATTGGCGGATGCTGCCCATGCAGTCCAGGCAAAGAAAGCCGTGACGTTATGAATTTGGGTATCATTCTTGAACCAGCCATCGGGAATCGAATGAACTCGCGAACCATGCGCTAATAGTTGGCGATAATCTTGAAATATCTGTTTTATACCTTGTGCTTGAGAAGTTGTTAGGCTTAGTTCTTGTGTTTGAGAATTATAACGATTGCTCTTAAATTGTTCTTGAACTCTGGCTTGCAAACTAGCACGTTCTGGCGCCGATAATGCTTCCAAGTCAGCCTGACTAAATTTGGGATTGCCGTTATGTAAAATACCTGCTGTCGCTAAACCCCAACGGTGCAAAAAATCAGCCGTCCAATCAGGCGCCAGGTAGCTACCATGTCCCCAAATACTACCGATATGTTGACCACCACGGGCAAGATAGGTTTCTTGACCTGTTTGAATTTCTGAAGCAGTCAAGATAACTTCTTGCGTTGGAGAGACAACAGTGACGGGAATAGGAGGAGCATTCTTCCAAATAGCGGCACCAGCACTTAATAAAACGGTGAAAGTAATAATACAGATTAAAACTAACCAAGCTGGCAAGCTTAACCTAGGCTTATGTGTGGAAATAGAAGTTTCGGCGCCAATACGTAAAGATGGGCTTGTCATTAATTCATGTTCCTGAAATTTTTAGTTTTTAGCTTCCAAACCAAGCTTCAGCTTAAACATAAATTTTGAGGAACTTGTGAAGTTACCACATTAGACTCACATATTCCTTCTGCCTCACAGCTTCGTCACTTCAAGTAAATTTTTGTTGCGATTACTGTACTCTCCATCTAGCTGGAGAGGTTAATTTATTAATTAAGACAAGTTGTGAATTCAATACAGTAAAAATAAATTGCAGATAAAAGAGAGGTAAAACCATGAAAAATAATACTTTAGATGAACATGAAGATAGATTTAGAAGCTTTGAAAAATGCCACTGATTTTGACAAAGAATTCATCCGTCAGATGATTCCCATCACCGAATGGCTGTAATGATGTCACAAATGTTTACAAACAAAGCTAAAAAACCAGAACTTCGCAAGTTAGCTCAGTCAATAATTATAACCCAAAATGCTGAAATTAATCAGATGCAGCAATGGTATCAAGCTTGGTACAAGTCAGACTCCAAAGAAGTTAATTAAATTTCACGCCCGCATTTGCTAAATTATTCTGACCTGTAGCAATGATTAAATTAACTTTCTGCATTAAACCATTTTCATCAACTTGATAGTGATGAAATAATGTACCCCTTGGCACCTCACTTACACCTACTCCTTCTAATTGGTTAATACCAGCATCAGCACATAATCTATTGACTCCTTCGATCAAGGTGCTGTTAGTAAAAGTAGCTTTTGTACTAAACCTAGGAGAATAACTGGGAAATTTGATTTCTCTGCTGTAAAAAAACACTAAGTTCTTCAGGCTTAACTTGCTTATTGATTTGGTAAATCACCAGCCATTTACCTTTACCTTCCAAACACCAGCCAGGATTCTGGCTAAAGAATTGTAAGACATTGAAATTAAATGCCGCTCGGATAGCAGGTTCTGACTGCCCTTGCAATCGATAACACTTTGAAAACTGCGGTGTGAGGTCAAAATCGATGTCTTGCCGTCCGAACAATTCTCCAATTTTGTCAAATATATTTTCAGGTCGGAGGCAAAACTCTGGCAAATTCCTATTAGGAACCCAGAAAGCTGCCACCGTCTGGTGGTATTGAATAGAGCTATCACCGCTTGCTTGTTCAAATTCATAGTCGAATATGATGGCTTCCCCATCTGCACTATGCTTGCGTAGGATATTTCTGATTTCTCGTGAAGTCCCTTGCTTAAATAGGGGAAGTTGGAAGAAATCTTGCTGTTGCAGCGTTTTGTCTGACTCACAAAAAGTAAAAGCAAGAGTAGAGGCAGTTTGTCTAAACGCTTCAGTTCGCCTTCGTCGCTGTTTCGGGGCAACAATCCCGAAAAATATAGCCTCAATGGCGCCGAATGCGAACACAGCTGTGCTTATCCCCAAAGGCATATAAGATACCCAAGAAACTCCAGGCTCAAGAACCGACTTATTAGGATCGGCAGGATTAAAATAAACCTTTACCTTTTGCCCTGTTGAGTATCGGTGTATAATTGACCAAGCGTATTCTGAATCACTACTACTATATTGTCCAAAAGATACTTGGTCTGATGAGTAAGGCTTTTCTCCTATACTATATTTATAGCGAACGTTTGCACTAAAAGTGGTTGAACCTTCATCCTTAATCTCTTTGACCTCTGATAAAATTATTACTCCATAAGTTGTTGGCCAGTCCAAGCTATCTTGAGCATTTTTTAGTTCTTGATATCCTATAGGAAATATAAAGCCCCCAGCTACCATGAAGACTAGACCTACTGCTGTTCCTATAATTGTTTGAGATTTGTTCATCTTTTTTTTGCGTTCACGCAGTGTTCCGAAGGAAAGATACCCCGACTGAGACGTAGTAGGTTGGGGAGGGATAGCAATCAAATTTGATGGTTCGATGCCATCAAATTTGATAATTTCCCAGTTGGCAACACAATTAATCCTGTGTTACGTCGCACCAACTGGACTTTGTTTTTACTACATTGACCTAACCGTTCCCAGTTAAAGTCAGATACAGACACTTGTGTTTTGGTGTCACCACTTACCCAACCAAAAAAGGTTTTTTTACCTTTAGTCGCTTTGACATAATCACATGAGTCTAAAACCATGACGGGTTATAGTTCCACCATATTTACGGCGTTGAGCGCCCTTCGAGGGCAACATTAAATGTAGTTGACGACGCGATACAGGCGGGCGTTTAATTACGGTAAATGGTGCAGGTGTTATTTTTGACTTTTGGCGCCGGACGATTACCTCTAATAGCTACTGCCAAATTTAAGAAATGTTACAGCCGCAGTGTTTGCAAACTGATAAAAATGGCTAATTCTAGCGAAAACATTTACTTTGTCAAAAAGTGCTGCCTTTGCTTCGGAGTTAATACTTAGAATGTCAGTAGAGTCAAGTATTTGTAATTGATTGTGGTTGGCAAGTTCCTGTGATATTAACACGCCAACCAAGTTTTTTTCTCTCAATTGCGCCAAGCCTCACTGACAACATTTCCATCTACATCCAGCAACTCAACATGCAAAGGCATTTGTCCCACAGCATGAGTTGAACAACTCAAGCAAGGGTCAAAAGCTCTTATTCCCGCTTCCACACGGTTTAACATTCCTTCAGGAATTTCCGAACCATGAATAAAATGTCGGGCGATTTGCGCCACTGTACGATTCATTGCTAAATTATTCTGACCTGTAGCAATGATTAAATTAACTTTCTGAATTAAACCATTTTCATCAACTTTGTAGTGATGAAATAATGTACCTCTTGGTGCCTCACTGACACCGACTCCTTCTAATTGGTTAATACCAGCATCAGCACATAATCTATTTGATAATAAATCTGGGTCATCTAGCAATATCTCTACTCGTTCAATTGCTGCTAAAATTTCAATTAATCGGGCGTAGTGATAGAAAAATGAAGAGTTGACAGTTCCTTTACCTCTATCTCTAAATTCTCTCAATTCTACATCAGCTAAAGCTGTACCAATGTGGTTGCAAATGTTCAGACGTGCTAGTGGTCCTACCCGATAAATCCCACTATCTAAACGACAGTGATCGGCTTTGTCGGGATAACCTAAAGGACGATAATAAGGAAATTTTAAATATGAATCAGGCTCGACTGCTTCGGCGATAAATTCTTGATAGCGAGTTGCATCTAGTTTATCGGCAATGATATTTCCGGCGCCGTCTACAAAACGAATATGTCCGTCATAATTTTCCCACAATCCTTCAGGAGTTACCAATCCCATAAACAAGCTAGGAAAATTTCCAAAGGTCTGCACTTCTGCTTCATAGTCATTAAGTAAGTGTTTAAATTTTCCCAAGGCACTTACAATAGTAGTTCGAGCCTCAGAAATAGCATCTTGGATGTGAGTGCGTCCTTCTTCTGATAAGGGTTGTCTCACACCACCAGGAACTGCCCAGGATGGGTGAATTTTACGACCTCCCAATTGTTCGATTATCTCTTGTCCAAATTGACGCAAGCGAATACCACCACGAGCTAATTCTGGTTCTGCTGAGATTAAGCCAAATACATTGCGTTTTTGCGGTTCACTATCCATTCCTAATAATAAATCAGGGGCACTAAGGTGGAAAAAACTCAGTGCATGGGACTGGATAATTTGTCCCAAATTCATTAAACGACGCAGTTTTTCGGCTGAAGAGGGGATAGTAACAGCTAAAATATTATCGCCTGCTTTGGCTGAAGCTAATAAATGACTTACTGGACAAATACCACAAATCCGCGCTGTAATTCCTGGCATTTCCCATAAAGGACGACCTTCACAAAATTTTTCAAAACCGCGAAATTCTGTAACATGAAAGCGAGCGTCGCTTACTTGTCCTGCATCATCTAAATAAATACTAATTTTTGCATGTCCTTCAATACGGGTAACTGGGTCGATGATAATTTTTCTTGACATAATTTAATATAATTTAGGTAACTTATTAACTTATCAACCAAATTTAAGAAATTCTCGTCCTTCTAATACTGGTGTTTTTCCTTGCAACAACGCTTCTAGTACGGTTCTAATTCGAGTTGCGTCAGGTGGACAACCTGGTAAATAAATATCAACAGCGACTACCGTATGAACTGGCTGCACTCTATCTAGTAAAGGGGGTACAATACCTGCTTCTTGGGGAATTTGACCGTTGGTATCTGCCGCCTCAATGTAACAATGTTGAAGGATAGATTCGGCGCCACCTAATGGATTGCGTAAGGCGGTAACATTACCAGTTACAGCACAGTCACCAAAAGAAACAAGGATACGCGACCTGTCTCTAACCGTCCGAATCATGTTTAGGTGTTCTACATTGGCAATGGCGCCTTCAACTAAGACTACATCTACTCCTTGTGGATATTCCTTGACATCGGCAAAGGGACTATAAACCAAATCCACCTGAGAAGCTAAATCAATTAGCCATTCATCCAAGTCGAGAAAGGACATATGACAGCCAGAGCAGCCACCTAGCCATACTGTTGCTAATTTTAAACCGACCATTGTTTTTTCTCCCTGGCTGTAACAATAAATTCAATGCGTTCGCGATGATGTACCATTTCACCCACACTTGAACCTTTGTTAAAAATGGCGCCTGTCGGACAAGCATTAACGCATTTTCCACAGGATGTACAAGTATCTGAGGTTCCCCAAGGTTGATTTAAATCGGTAATCACATGGGAATTTTTCCCCCTACCTGCCATATCCCAAGTGTGGGCGCCTTCTATTTCATCACAAACACGTACACAGCGAGTGCAAAGTACACATCGATTATGGTCAACGCCAAAGCGCTCATGAGAAATATCAACCTGGCGCCGAGGGAACTGGTATTCTAACGGTACATGATCCATACCCATTTCAATTGCTAAATCTTGCAACTCGCAATTATCATTTGCGACACAGACCGAGCAAATATGATTACCTTCTGCAAACAACATGGACACAATTGTGCGACGGTATTTTTGCAACCGCTCTGTGTTTGTGTTAACGGACATACCTTCCGCCACTAGAGTCACGCAAGCAGGTACAAGTTTATTACTACCCGCAATTTCCACCAAACACAACCGACAAGCACCCACTTCTGACAATCCTTTGAGGTAACATAGGGTAGGAATATGAATACCTGCATCCTGTGCTGCTTGAAGAATTGTTTCTGAGGAGCGGGCGCTAATTAATTGGTCATTGATTGTTAAAGTTTTTACAGCCATTTATTTGCCCCTGATATTAACGCTTAATCAATGCCAAATACTCATCCCGGAAATACCGCAATGTACTAAATACAGGATTTGGTGCCGACTGTCCCAAACCACACAAACTAGTATGCTTTACCATATCGGATAGTTCTTCCAACAATTCCAAATCAGCCATTGACGCTTTTCCTTCTCGAATTTTCGTTAACAATTGATATAACTGCACTGTTCCAACTCGACAAGGGATACATTTTCCACAGGATTCATCCATACAAAATTCCATGAAAAACTTTGCAATATCGACCATATTAATGGTTTCATCCATGACAATCATGCCACCAGAACCCATCATGGAACCAAGCTGAGTCAAGGATTCATAGTCTACTGGAGTATCAAAAGCTGAAGCCGGAATGCATCCTCCTGACGCACCACCTGTTTGTACCGCTTTGGCTGTGCCATTTACTACACCTCCCCCCATCTCCTCAACAATTTGCCGCAAGGTTGTTCCCATTGGCACTTCTATTAAGCCCATGTTGCGAACTGTTCCTGTCAAAGAAAAGACTTTTGTACCTTTGCTTTTCTCAGTACCAATGCTGGCAAAAACATCTGCACCATTACGAATAATCCAAGGTACATTCGCAAAGGTTTCTACATTATTAATTAAAGTGGGAAATCCCCACAAACCACTCTCCGCAGGATAGGGTGGTCGGGGACGAGGCACACCTCGTTTACCTTCAATTGATGCCATTAATGCTGTTTCTTCGCCGCATACATAAGCTCCTGCACCCACGCGAATATCAATTTTGAAATCAAAGGGTGAGTCAAATATATGACTGCCTAATAAACCCATTTGTTGGGCTTGATTGATGGCAATTTGCAAGCGAAAAGTCGCTAAGGGATATTCCGCGCGTATATAAATGTAACCTTGATTGGCGCCTACAGCATAGGCTGCAATTACCATTCCTTCAATTACGCGATGAGGGTCACTTTCTAATACACTTCTGTCCATAAATGCACCTGGGTCGCCTTCATCAGCATTACAAACCACAAATTTACGTTCGCCTCTGGCCTTGGTGACGGTAGCCCATTTTAAGCCTGTGGGATAGCCGGCGCCACCCCTTCCCCGCAAACCACTACGAGTAATTGCATCTACTACCTCAATAGGCGCCATCTCCCGCAACACATGTCTAAGTGCTTGATAACCACCAGTAGCTATATAAGCTTGAATTCGCTCTGGATTAATTTTGCCAGTATTTTCGAGGACAATGGGTAACTGTTTAGTAAAAAAAGGATGCGTTAAATCCCTACGTTGAAGTTGTATTTCTTCTCCCTTTAATTCAGCAATAATTGATGGTGCATTCTCTGGGGTGACTTTTTCGTAAAGCACACCAAAATTTTGCTCTGCTAATTGTGTATTTACTCTAACTAATGGGGCTTGACTGCATAAACCCATACAGCCAACGCTATATACTTCCACTTCATTCTCTAAACCAGAAGCTTTGACAAATGTTTCAAGTGCCTGCTGTACTGCTTGAGAATTAGCTGAAATACAACCAGCAGAAACACAACAGCGAATTTGCACGGATTTATTAGATTGACGTTCCTGTTCGGCAATTTCCATCAACTCGGTCAAATCCATTTCCAAAAGCCTCCAGGTCAAAATCGCTGGGTAACGGTTCTAAAGTTTAGGGGAAGATGTTGAGGATTTTGTGAGGAAACCCTCTTTCTTCCCCAGAACTACACAACGTATTTAGCTGGTATTTCATTGGCAAGACTGTTCTTGATGCGCGATACAATTAATTCAGGGCTTTCACTACCTAAAACTGTATCATCAAAAACAACAACAGGGGCAAGCCCGCAAGTACCTACACACCTTGCTGTTAGTAGCGAAAATTGAGCATCAGGTGTTGTTTCACCCGCGCGAATACAAGCATATTTTTCTAGATTTGCCAGAATAGTTTGAGTACCTTGGAAATAACAAGCTGTACCCGTACAAACTACACAGGTATGCTTACCTTGTGGTGCTAAAGAAAACAGGTGGTAGAACGTAGCAACGCCATAAACTTGACTAAGTGGTAGTTTTAGACTTTTGGCAATGTAAAGTAATGTATTGTTTTCCAAATAACCAAAAAGTTCTTGAGCTTTGTGCAGCACCTCAATTAAGGCATCCTGCTGATACTGATAACGCTTGATAGTTGCATCTAGTATTTGCAAGCGGCTATCTTTGGTTGGATATTGTGTTGATGCTGTTTGTCTTGATATTGCGTCCATGATTTTGACCTAGGTGTCAACCAAAATTTATGAGACAGATAAAGACGCTATTTCCAATTCCTTACCCTGTCGTATTTCGCAATATGGTTGATGACATTGTGGGCATTCATATAGTGAGCTAACAGGTTTAAACTCAATCTTGCAGTTCGAGCAGTAACAAACTGTAGAAACATGATGAATTTGGAGTTGTGCCATGTCAGCAATAGTACCTTTTTTGACAATCTCAAACGCTTGCTCTAACGACTCCTGTGCAACACCCGCATCCTCACCCAACCGCATTTCCACCATATAAATATGATGGGCGCCTTCTTGTGTAGCGCGGTCTACTGCAGAGTTTAAGATATTTTGCATTAATCCAACTTCGTGCATATATTTATACCTTCTTATACCTTCATTCACAATTTGGGTTATTTTTTCTAGCGCGCTTGCCACTCCTCTTTCTCCAATTGGTGATAGATTCTCCCCTAGTTCAAAATTCACTCCTGGTACTGTTACCAGCCAAGCAGGAGGATAATGACCATGAATAGCTTGGGTGAGAGCTAACAGCGATTCGGGATTGGCAGTATGTCCAGTAATAATTTTGTTTTCAGGTTCTAGCCAGCGTACTTGGACATTAAGATTTTCCAAGCTTTCTAAACTCAAACAAGCATCAACAAAAATGGCTAAATCCGCAGTCTTTAAAGTTTCGGCAAGTTCAGGGGTAAGTTGGTGGACAGCAAGAGACTTCACATTAGCTAGATTTAACCCCTTGGCTACTCGTTGACCAATGCCATCATCACAACGCAAATCGTTACCGTAACCAATTACCACTACATTATTAGCCATTGTTTTTTACTTTGTGTTTAAGTACAAAAACCACTGCTATTTTTAAATTAGTTTAAGAACTTGAGAAACTTGTGAGGAAGTAGATAAGCCTGTTCACAAAGATTTATGAACTAGTTTCTTCATCACATACCGTTATTTGCTTGGGTTTACAGCATTTGATGAGAGCTTTAATTTCTTTTGCTCCTTCCATCTGTAAATCTTCAACATAACCTGGGCACATTACCTCAGCTTCTTGATAATTTTGGAATGGTCCAAAGTAGTAAGTGCAGCGTGGTTCTGTTGTGCTAATTTTTACCCACCAATTCTGGCGATGCATCGACAAAAAATTGCCAATCAGGTCTTTGATAGTATTAAGTGGTTTCATAAATGAAACTAATTCTTAAGAGTGTATAATTTAGCTATAACTCAACTGAAACATTACAGACTGGGTGTATTTAATTTTGGACTTTGGACAAAATAGTACGTTTACGAATTAAGAAAGACGCAGTTTTCTTATCCCAGTTACGAGACTAACTGAGTAAAACAAGTATATTTACCGAAAAACTACGCAGCTAGAGGCTGTGAGGTGTTTGATTTTTTGCTTTTTTTGATAACAGGATGCTTAACTCTTTTGGTCTGGGTCTGACCCCTCACCCGACCAGTCGGAATTCCTCTGGGTTTTGGTGAATTTCCTGGTTTTCCGACCTCCGAAATAATTCTTTCTAAGTCGCGTTGTACGGTACTGGGAGAAATAATTTTATCATTATTTTGCTCTTGATAGCGCTCCCAAGGTCTTGGTAAATAGTTAGATAATTCCTTTGCAGCCCATAATTGTACGTAAGCAAGCATGACTAAACGTATCCAATTTTCCTCATGCTTAACGTCAGGAGTTTGGAAGTTAGTCATCAATAAACGTTGCTTGCTAAATCTAAACATATGTTCGATATCAAACCGTTGCCGATAGCAAAAGTAGACATCTGCAAGTGAAATACGTGTACGTTGGTCTCCCACAACAATCAACCACATTGGTTTCCAAACTAAAGAACCAGTATCATCAGTAACACTAACCCGAATTAAAGTAAACGGGCATTTATACATCTGTTCTTGTTGAGTCCCTCTCATCAGCATATTGTGCCAAGCCTTAAGGGTTACTGTGAATTGGCGACCTTTTTTAGTCGTATTTTTGATTTGCGTTGTCTCGTCTGGTGCGTGCCATGTGTCTTCAAGGGCTAAATCAAAGCGTTCACCAAATTTTTTTGGACACCCACGTTTTTTCTCTTCCTGTTGTATTGGTGGAGAACAATAGAAAATCCGATTACTACGAACTCTGGTAACAACAACCAAGTTTTTGTGTTTAGACGCATCAAATAAAAACGAGCGTTGACTATAAGCACTATCGGCGGTCAACACTGATAATTTACCGTGCCACGGAAGCGATTCATCGGTCATCAATGCATTAATTTGACCAATGCCAATATTTATACCTTTTTTATCAGTTACTACTCTTTCTGCCGACAGTGGAATTGACCAGGGCGCCGAGTTTTGGGAGTCTTTCTCTGGCAAAAGTGAGACAAATGAAAAAGCATGACCAACACCAATCGGCTTATTACCTGCAACAGTATTTGGTTGGTAAACATAACTTCTTTCTGGTAGAGTTGGAGAGTAAGGACGCGGATGGGGAGTTGTATCTGTTGTGAATAAATAAAAAGGGCGTTTATCCGGTCGGGGCGTAACTTCAGCTATCAGTCGAGTTAAATTCTTTAGCTTCTTTCTCTTCTTTTTGTTATCATCGTTAAAACTAAATGATTTTTCAATTGCTTTGTAAATAGAGCTATAAGTTCTTTCAAACAGAGGACTTAAAGATAGCTCAACAGGGGAAGAAGCACCGTTTGAGTTACTTGCCAAAGCATCAATTAAATCAATAATACTATCACTGTATGATTTAAAAAATTTACGTAAATGTTGTCGAAAAGAGCGGAGTTGCGCTATTAATTGATTATTGTTTATTTTTTGCATAGCTCATCGGTAAATTTGGTACATAGTTTGTCTTGATAATACTATGTATTGAGTTACCTGATAGCTATTTTTATAATCAATTATTTAGTACTAATGATTGTGTTAGTTCACATTAATGTTCAGCGAAATTAATCTAATAATAGTAAAAATATAAATAAAAACAATGTAAATGTTGTTCATAATTTTAGTACGTCAACAAACATTTTTGTCCAAAGTCCAATTTAATTTCATCTCCCAAAAGAAATAAATTTACTGCTGTTACTTTACATCATTTTTAGTTAAAAAAATAGCTCTAAGTTAAATATAAGATAATAAGCTGAGGAACTTATGAGGAATATTGGCTAATATTCAAAGTGCTTTACGGACTTAATATCACAAAAATTGTTTATAAACATGACTGACAAATATCAAATAACAATCACCTGATTGAATGATGCGGAACTTTTTGTTGATGAGCGATTCTATATATATAGGAGAAAGATGTTTTTCAATAGTGAGGTAACAAGTATGAAAACTATTACTTTTGTAGCCTCTACATTAATAGCTGCTTCTATAATCATTGGTGCTGGTAAAGCTACTGCACAACCAGCAGGTATGGATAGTAATTATGTTGGTGCTGGTATTTCTGCTGGTGTAACGCATGGTGTACACAGCAATGATGATGCAGTTTTTGGAGGCAACGTTCAAGGACGGGTTGTAATTCCTCAAACACCTGTTTCAGTTCGTGGCGCCGTTCTATTTGGTGGCGATTCCACTGCGATTGTACCAACGTTAACTTACGATTTGCCAATAGCTAAAAATACTAACTTGTATGTTGGTGGTGGTTATTCGTTTATTACCGACGAAGGTAACAATACGCAATTGGGCAACCGAGATGCGGCTGTAGTCAGTGTTGGTGCAGAATCTAAAGTTAGCAAAGACGTAATAGTTTACGGTGATGCTAAGTGGGCAATTGATTCTTACAAGAATACCTCTGGCGATGCTCTCAGCTTCCAAACTGGTGTAGGTTTACGTTTTTAGAAGTTTTTAGAAATTTGATGATTGTACTATTGTACCAGCTTGACGCGCCAAAATCGTCCCTGCATCTTCTAACCGACCAATGCCAGCAAAACCTTTTGTTGCATTAACAAATCGACATGCAGCTTCTACCTTCGGCGCCATCGAACCTGATGCAAATTGATAACTACGTAGCTCTTGGGGTGTTACCAAACTTAATGGTTTTGCATTTGGGGAACCCCACTCGACATAAACAGCATCAACATCCGTGAGTAAAAGTAAGGCATCTGCATTAAGCTTGATTGCCAATAGCGCTGCTGCTAAATCTTTATCGATAACTGCTTCAACACCACGAATGGCACCTTTGGTAATCACAACCGGGATGCCACCTCCACCAGTACAGACAACAATTGCTCCTGATTGCACTAACAAGCGAATAGTTGATAATTCAATAATTCGACGTGGTTCGGGAGATGGTACAACACGACGATAAGCATCGCCATCGGGAGCAATTGTCCACCCTCGTTCTGTTGCTATTTGCTTGGCTTCAGCTTCTGTATATAGTGGACCGATGGGTTTAGTTGGATGGACAAATGCTGGGTCGTCAACATCTACCTCAACCTGTGTTAACAGTGTTGCAACCTGGCGATTTGGTAACTCGTTGAGAAGCTTTTGTTCGATGAGGTAGCCAATCATACCTTCGGACTCGGCGCCTAGAACATCGAGCGGATAGGGTTTGACGCGGTTGTATGCTTCTGCTTGCAGAGCCAGCAGCCCCACTTGAGGACCGTTACCGTGGGTGACAATGACTGTGTTCTCTTGGGTCAGTTCTGCAATAGCTTTCGCTGCAATACTAATATTATGCAGTTGTAGGTCAGCCTCAAGCGGTTGACCGCGTTTAATAAGCGCATTTCCTCCAAGGGCAATTACGATTTGCATAGGACAATTTCGGTACGTTCAAGAAATTCTTCTACCAGATTTGCTAAACCAGGTTTCTCAGCTTCAGCAAACTCGTAACACTCCAACATCGTACCCTGGCAAATGTTAGCATTTATATCAAGCGGTTTCATTTTATAAAGTCTAAACTTGTGTTTCAACTCGCATCATTTGTTTCCTCTAATGATATTTTGACTGATCGATTTAATTAAGCTCCTTTGTATCAGATAGTGGCAGAGGTTTAGCAATATCTGGAAGGCTTGTATAAATTGTTTCCAGGCTCATTACCCGTTCTTCTAGTGCTTTCACCGTTTGTACGAGGTGAATTTCTTCTTGCTCGCGTTTAGGAAGCGCCACCCAGACCGCAACGGTTCCACCGGAGGCGCCGAGCATAACAATCAGGGGTAGTAAAACTCCGCTTTTGGTAATGGCAACCAGGGGAATACAAATGCCAAACATACCAATTGCACAGCCCCAGATGGCAGATGTCGCCCGTACTCGTGGATCGGTTTCCGTAGATTTACCATTCATATTATGTTCTCCCAATTACAAAAATTGACCTGCAAGGTAGTTTTTTCAAGTGCATGTAGTTAAAGTCGTTGGGCATTGGTCTTTTGGTGCCAGCCAACCTCTCAATTTACCGTACTGAGCGAATATCCATACTGCTTTCAATAGCAAAATTTTTTAATTACGAATTGCGCGACGATTTACGAACTACCAATTAGATTGGCAATCCTACGCCCTCTCAAAATTAATGTGGCACAGTACGAATTGTATTGAATATTGTTTATTTTTATATTAAAAAACAATTTTGAGGAAATTGTGAGGATATCTTTTTTGACTCATATGCCATAATTCCAGAAAGTTCATGTTATTACTAAATTTTCTTATAGTTAGAAAAATTCCCGCTTCCTCACAATTTCCTCAACTTTTAATCTTAACTTTAAGTTAGACGTATCTACCAGTAATGAGAAAAAACAAAAGTGAGAATTTTTTCTGAGGATATAGCCTAATGGAAAATGTTAAAAAAATAAACGATGAATTAACAGTAGCACCACAGATAACACAAGAACAAATACAACAGGCAGCTACTGAAGGTTATAAGTCAGTCCTAAATCTACGTTCGCCAGAAGAAAAAGGGTTTCTCAACGATGAGCAGCAACAAGTGTCGGCAATAGGGTTAAATTATCTGAATATTCCAGTAAAAGTTGATACTATCACAGAATCAGAAGCGACAGAAATTTTGCGGGTAATTGATGAACTGCCAAAACCAGCCTTAATCCACTGCGGCAAAGCTTTACGAGCAGGTGCAATGGCTTTGATGAATGTTGCAACTAGGCAAGGAATGACACCAGAACAGGCATTTGAGAAAGCTGCGGAAATCGGATTTGATTGTAGCGCGAATCCGAAAATGAAAGAGTTTTTCAAGTCTTATGTAGAAAAGCACTCAAAGGCTGCCACTTAAACCCACAATTAGCCAATCTGCTGAAATTATGGAGGGTGCATAAATGTTGTTTCGACAATTATTTGACCAAGAAAGCAGTACTTACACTTACTTGATAGCAGATACTCAAACCAAAGAGGCAATTTTTGTAGACCCAGTACTAGAACAGGTAGAGCGCGACCTGAAACTACTTTATGAATTGGGGCTAAATCTCTGCTACTGTTTAGAAACACACATTCATGCTGACCACATTACAGGAACCGATAAATTACGTGCAGCAACAGAATGTTTAGGAATTGTCCCGGAAAATGCTCAAGCAAATTGTGCTGACCGCTACATCAAACATGGAGAAGTATTACAGTTGGCAGGAATTGCTATCAAAGCCATTGCTACCCCTGGTCACACTGATAGCCATAATGCTTATTTAGTCAATGGTGATAGAGTACTTACGGGAGATGCATTGTTTATTAGAGGTTGTGGTCGCACAGATTTTCAAAGTGGCGATGCAGGAACTTTGTATGATTCTGTGACAGCACGTTTGTTTACCTTGCCAGACGATACCCTAATTTACCCCGCTCACGATTACCGAGGTCAGACAGTATCAACAATTTGGGAAGAAAAGCGCTGGAATCCCCGCTTTGTTGGACGTACCCGCCAAGAATTTATTGAATTTATGGGGAATTTGAACCTACCAGACCCGAAGAAAATTATGGAAGCGGTTCCAGCCAACGAACGTTGTGGCAATGTGATGGCGATGGCTGTTCGTTAGTTGTTTGTTAGTTGTTCTTTAATATAATTCAGTAATTATGATTCAGTGGATTATCGGTCACATACTAGCAGCAGCAATCGGGGTTAGCCTGGGCTTAATTGGTGGAGGTGGCTCAATTCTTGCCGTACCCACCTTAGTTTATGTCATGGGAGTGGCGCCTAAATCTGCCATTGCTATGAGTTTAGCGATTGTAGGAGCAGTCAGCTTACTAGGAGTAATTCCTCATTGGAAACTTGGTAATGTCCAGTTAAAGACTGCGGGGATGTTTGGCTTGTCAACAATGGTGGGAGCCTACCTAGGAGCGCGGATTGCCATGCTACCTTTTGTTACAGGAATTATGCAAATGCTGCTATTTGCTACCATGATGTTATTAGCAGCATTGTTTATGATTCGCAAAAGCTTCCAAAGTGGCACATCTCCACCTGTGGAAGTTCCCGATTTAAAGATGTATCCCAAACCTGTATGTAAATGGTGCTGGTTGTGGCTGGTAACAGAAGGAATTGGAGTTGGCGCACTTACCGGATTGGTGGGTGTGGGAGGTGGTTTTGCGATTGTACCCGCTTTGGTTTTGTTGGCAAATGTACCAATGAAACAGGCAATCGGCACATCATTATTAGTAATAGTTCTGAATTCTATTGCTGGTTTTCTTGGCTACTTCGGTCGTGTGAGCTTGAATTTACCTTTAATAATAACCTTTACAATCGCAGCCAGTTTAGGAATTATTGCTGGAGCTTATTTAGTCAGGTTTGTGAAAGCTAGGCACTTACAAAAAGCTTTTGGTTATTTTCTCTTAGCAATGGCTGCTTTCATTTTCTGGCAAAACTGGAATAAATTTGGTTCTCAAAACAAGACTCATAACTATGAACCTAATCAACAAGTTGTAACTTTAACAGAAGACATCTCCAAAATAGTATTATTTCGTGGTAATAGAGGCGATATTTGATGTGGTTGAGACTGGGTTCATAGTTCCTCCGTGATTTATGCCATTTTTTGGATTTTTTCTGGATTTTTACTCGAATTTGCTATAGCAATATAAGACAGTTTTTGACCTATAAATAGAACAACAAGAAAAACAAAATATGTAACAAAATATAAATTTGAAGCAAAAGCTTGATTTAGCTTGAATTCAATTTTATTTACAAAACTAAACATATTTGTATTCTTTCAGACTGACCTACTAGAAAACCAAGTTCCAGGATTAAGTTTTATTATTTTCGATAATACTGATTCAATATTCTCAAGTTTAATCAGAACGTTCTGATTCAATTCTTGACCTATTTTTGTAGCATTAAATGGTTATTTCTTATTTTTTGAATTTGAAGAGAGAAAGAAGAGGGATAAGATTTATTTTTTGTTGCCTTAACTTCACAAGTTCCTCACATCTTCTAGTAATAATAATTTTCAGATATCCTCTTAAGGCTTTAAAAATGCTGTCACTAAATTAATGCATTGCAAATTTCAATCAAAGGAAGAAGAAAAAATGGCACTTATTGACTCTTACGATATTGGAGAAATACACATAGAGATTCACGCACAGACTTCTGATTTTACACAACATCCTGGTGTGCGTATTGAAGTTCCTATGGGGTACAGAATATTGGGTGGAGGGGCGATTGTTAACTGGCATGGTCAAGGAAATCTATTAACTGGTATTTATCCAGATGGTGATCGTGTTTGGGTCGCAACTTCTAAAGATCACAAAGAGCCAAGCCCTGCTAGTGTAACAGGATATTGCATTGCTGGACGGATGAAAAATGGGACACGTATATCTAGTGATGATTATGTGATTGTGAGGCAGGATAGTGTACCTGCTAACCACCCATCCACTGAAGTGGTTCTTCCTAGTGGATGGATTCTCGTTGGTGGTGGTGCAAGAGCAAATTGGTCAGGTGTAGGGAGTTTGCTATTTGCTTCACATCCGGGTGGAGATAACAGTTGGATTGCTGCTGCGAAAGACCACATATCGCCCGATATTGCCACAGTTTCAGCTTATGCGATTGGTGTTAAGAAGTCTTTTCTTGATCGAGTAGGGCTAATGGTCAATCGAAAGGAGCAAACTTCTGGAACTGCAACTGCACATCCACGCGTAAGTTGTGTTCTAGAACAGGGGTTCAGATTATTGTCTGGAGGAGCCAGAACAAATTGGAAAGGAGAGGGTAATTTGCTTACTGCTAGCTTTCCGCAAGATCGTCATACATGGGTTGCACTGGGTAAAGATCATATTAAGTCCGATCCTAGTACAATCACTGCCTGGGCTGTTGGGATAGCCCATAAGTGATTAAGCACGCGATCAAATCATGCAGCATAATGAGAACCCCACGGAAAGAAATGCCCAATATCCCAAGCGAACGCAACGCGGTGGAGTGAGAATCTCGTTGAAATAACCAATTATGTTTTGAGATGCTACCCTTCGGGAAATCCTGCGGATTACGTTGCGCTTACGCTGCGCTCATTATAATACCATCGGATAAATTTTTCTGTGGGGTTCTCTTACTCAGGTATTGATTGAACCAAGTAGTTATGCTTTGGTTAAGGTCAGCTAAGTCTTGTTGCAAGGCAAGCGAATTCTTAGCAGCTACTAGATCGAGCTGCTTTACTCCACAATTACAACTGGGATCATAGAACTAATGGTTCGCCAAGTATAAAATCCAACAATTCCGTCAGTAACCAATCCATTATCTCTTTGCAAATTTTGAACGGATTTTTCTGTTTGGCTATCAAAACGTCCAGACAACAGATGGGCACATAGATAATCGTAAGCGATTAGGTGTTGTTGAAGAAACCTTACTGCCTCACCTTGCATTCCTTTTTTCAAAATAGGCAAGTCAACGGTAGCAGAATTGTTATTTGTAAGTTCAGTATACATATCTACTCCAAATATTCTCAATATCTTGTAGTTGTAATAAGCCTCAACCCTTCGACTTGATTTATCATCATTCGTGTTGCGAAAGATTTTTTCTCTATCCTTCTACTCCTTGTGGGTATCCACATTCTTTACAATAGGGTAAATATTTATAGGTCATTGCATGGCAGCTGGGGCACTCTTTGTATTGATAATAACCACAGTGTGGGCAATGAGAATCGTTGGGATGAATTTTCTTGGCACAGCGAATACATCGATGTTTTTGAACTCTATTGGCAGCTTGGATTTTGGTATTGAAGATGATTTTTTGGAAGAATTTGATAATCCCAAAACCAATGAGTGGAATTAACAGTATGTAAACATAGCTAATCAAGAATAGTAAATTACCTAAAATTGCATTGATTATTTTAAGTAAAAATTCAAAAATTGCTTTGATTTGCAGAAATTCAAATATCTTGAAAATTAGAGGAATAAAAAAGATTACTAGCAGATGCCAAGTGATTAAAGAGACTAATCCGTATCCTCGATTTTGAGCAAATTTATAAATAGACAGAGCAATAATTATCAAAGGAATTAAAAATAGAGATTGTAGAGCTAATTGAATAGTGGGATACCAAAATTTAGCTTTTTTATAACCTTGTTCTACAGTCGTAAATTTATTATTATCTTTCAATAGCGATAGAAATACAGCACTTTCAGGCTTTGTTATTAATTGAGTTTTGAAATTGGTAATTTCTTGCTTTAAAGTCAAAATTGCACTATTATTTTTATCTAACTCCTGCTTTGCCTTCTCTGCTTCTACAAGATTGAGCGAGCGCTCGGTTTTTTGTCCAGCAATTCTTTCTAGTAAACTTGAGTCGTACTGACTGCGAATTATCTGATTGGTATTTTCGAGGGAGTTAATTCTTGTTTGTTTTTGGTCAATTTTTTTGACAATTTGCACATTATTTGGATTGTTGATTTTATCTCGATTAGCAACGTAACGCGAACAGATTCTTGACACCTTACCCAAACGTCCAGCTTGATTTTTTTCAGCTAAATTTTGCGGTTCTAATTCAGGAAAATAAGGTGAATAATTATTAATATTATTATTTAAACGTAACGAACGTCTCAGAATCTCAAAATTTGTATCAAAATCTTTCTGTCCTGCCTTTGGTTCTTGGTAATCTCTCCACTCCGAGTAACAAGGATAAGCTTCGGCAGGGCTAAGATGCCATCTGCTAATATCATCCAGCCCAAAAAAAACCTGAGATAAAATAAAAATGTCAATTAGGATAATGACAATTAAACTTACTTGATTTAGAGGTTGGTTATCGATAGTCCGAGAACGATTCCAAAATTGACTAAGGAAACGACGTATTCGAGAAAACATAGTAAATAAAGTCTTTTCGACCGCAGGAGTAATTTTTGGGAGTTTATCATTAGCTCTTAATGCACTTGCAAGCCACTCATAACTATCGCTAATTTGCGAAAGTTTTATGATGGTGTTGAGGTCTACATCGATAGACCATAATGGAGTTTTCCGGGGTAGATTGCCAACTGCCTTGTTTCAATCAAATTCTATAAAACAATTTTGAGGATTTTGTGAGGGTTATCCGTTAAGTCAGATATATTTATTGTTCCTGCAAGCAATAATTAAACGCTGTAATCCAGAATTAACTGTGTATAAAAAGTAACTATAGTTTAGTGCAGTTAAATTATACTGCAAACGGGTTAAAAATTTCTCTCAGCCATTGTTCAATTTCTTGGCGAATCACCTGTTCTGTTTTAGCAGTCATTATTTTTCTCCAGAAGTAAAATATTATTTATTTAGGTTTACCAAAGCTCTAATCTTTTGGATGCTATAAAAAAAGTGAGAAACTGGTAAGCAATTCTCTGCTGTTTTAATACTTACTTATGATAATCATGAGCTTGCTTTCTCGCTAAAACTGTTGCATTTATTATGATTCGTTATCAAGCATAGCTAATTATAGCGACAAGAGTTGAATCAGAACGTTCTGATTCAACTCTTAACTTCTTTGTTTAGCATTGAATATCTTTTATTTTTAAATGTAGAATAATATAGACTAAATTCAATGATAAAGATTTTATAAGAGGTATTTACAAGCAAATAGAATATCAATTATACTCCTATGTGTTAGATTAAAATTTAACAAATCGACACAAATAGTTGCGCCTATCTCCATATATAGTAAGGCTTTACTTGAAATGGATATACACAACAATAAAGCATACAATGTTTAGTAACCATGTAGAAATAACTTGGACATTTTCAGATGAGAGTTTGATTTAAAAGCTATTCCAGGTAAAATTTTACAACTTATTTTTACATGATTCTTTAGTAGCGCTTTTATATGCTAATTTCAGTTGCTATACTAAAATTTATTTGTACTGTGGTTAGAATTATTCTTGTTTAAGATGCTATAAAGTAGTCTTAAATAAGATTAATCTTATCTTTAGAAAAACAAGTAAAATATTTATACTCGAAGAAAAATAAACCTAACATCTTAGGATTGCGACTGAAGATATATATAACAACTATTCTAGCTTGCAGTATTTCTGTTGAACTAAAGCTTTGAGGACGAAAGACACGATGAAATTAATGCTTGTATGCACATCGGGAGGACACTTTGCAACCATGAGCGGGTTGAAATCGTTTTGGTCATTACACGAGAGAGTCTGGGTTAGTGACCGAAAGAAAGATACAGGAATGCTTGAGGTTAACGAGAAAGTATATTGGTTGCCTTACCAAGCACCTAGAGATGTCCTGGCTATAATTCGTAATATTCCTAAAACTTTTAAAGTTGTCTTTTTGGAAAAGCCTGATGTAATTATTTCTACTGGCGCCAGTATTGCTATTAATTTTGCATATGTGGCTAAACTTTTAGGGATTCGATTTATTTACATCGAAAGTATTTCCCGTGCTAAAGAGTTAAGTATTACAGGGAGATTAGTTTATCTGATATCCGACGAATTTTATGTTCAATGGCCAGAACTATGTCAGAAATACCCTAAAGCTATTTTCAAAGGATACGCATCATGATTTTAATGACATTAGGAACTGTTTCATTTCCATTTAACCGTGCTGTGCTGTGGTTGAAAATATTGATAGAACGTGGTGTGATTAATGAATCTGTGTTCTTGCAGTACGGTACTAGCGATATTTCTATATTAAAAGGGCTTTCTTCAGTGACTTTAGAAGCTACAGTAACTTCCAAGGAATTAATTGAGTTAGTAGATGCTTCTCGCTTAGTTATTTCTCACGCCGGACAGGGTTCAACAAAAATGCTGGCTGCGAAAGGGGCACATTTCGTAATTTTACCGAGGCTCAAACGTTATGGGGAGCATGTCGATGACCACCAGCTTTTATTTGCTCAAACAGTTGCTAAATTTGGTATCAAAAGCTTTGTGTCATTGAATGAATTAGAAAAGGCAATTGTAGAACCACCACCATTTTTTCAGCAGAAACTCTTCAGTTCTCCCAAATTAACAGATTATTTGTTAGTACAATACCCTCCAGGAAAGAAAGCTATTGAGTTAATTTTGTAAACTGCTCGTTAATTTTTAGTGATTTTAAGGTTGAAGCCTGTGAAGATATTTACAATTTTACAAAGGTATTGGCTTATCCTAATTGGTTTGAATAGTATAACGCTTGGTGTTGCAGTGATGATAGCTACATCTTCACCACGCACTTGGACGGCAAGCACTCAACTAATTTTACCGAACACTACAGCTAACTTGGATGCTAATTTGGGCACTTTAGGGCAGATTAAGAACCAGGGAGTTACCTTTTCTAACGAACTCAACCCGTTGCAAGTGCAAAATTCTATAATCACTAGCGATGATGTTATTCGTCCTGTTTGGTTAGTAGACTCTGAAAAAGACATATATACTAACTTTGGGAGTTACAAGAAACTTTTTAAAGTAAAGGCTGTAGATCAGTCCACGACTATTCGCTTAGAAGTTACAGCTTCTATGCCAGAATTGGCAAGAAAAAGGTCAGAACAACTACTTTTAAGTTACCAAAGTCGTTTGAATAAACTTCGCCAGGGAACATCTGATTCCAGGTTGCAATTTAGCCGGGTACAACTTCAACAAGCAGAAAAAAGCCTGCGAGTAGCTAAAAATAAACTGTCACAGTTTAAGAAGTCTACAGGCTTGGTTAGTAATGAAGACCAGACTAGGAATTTAGTTGAAGCGATTAAAAACTTGAGAACGCAACAAACAGAAGCCATTTCCCAAGCAGAAGCGTCAAAAACTCGTTCGCAAGCTTTAAGCCAAAGACTGGGAATGGCGCCGCAGCAGGCAATGAATTCTTTACGTTTGAGCCAAAATAAAGAGTATCAAGCACTGCGACAAAAATTATCGGAAGTTGACACTTCAATTGCATCTCAAAGGGGTGATTTTACTGAAGAACACCCAATTCTCAAGTCTTTGCAGGAAAAGCGCTCTTCACTAAATGCTGCTCTTAATCGACAACTAGCTATACTAGTTGCTAATTCTAAAGGAGTTGATATAAGCTTTGGTGGTAATAATTTTAAAGATTCGACGATGGATTTAATTGTGGAGTTAGTTCAAGCCGATAGCAATAGCCAAGCATTAGAGCAACAAGCAAAGCAAATTCAAATTCAAGTCGATAGTTTAAAAGCTGAACTGAGTTCTATTTCTACTAAACAAGGGGAGCTTTTAGATTTACAACGTAAGTATGAAATTGCAGAAGGTGTTTACAAAGGTATTGTAGCTCAATTAGAGCAAGCTCAAATTAGTGCTTTTAATTCTTATCCCAATGTCCAAATTCTTGATTCACCGACAGTTGACCCTAAACCAACAAGTCCAAAGCTATCTTTAATTGCTCTTGGTGCAATATTGTCATCGCTTTTTAGTAGCCTTGCTGCTATTACATATTTAGAGTCTCGCAACTCGCTTCTAAAAGTTCAAGATTTACAAGAGATGGAATTGCCAATTTTAGGCAGAATCCCGACTCTTAAACGTTCAACTATAGGAATAAAATTAGAATCTGTATCAGAAATAGGGTTTCAACGCTTGGCTTCTACCCTTAGTTTGATGCCCTTAGATAATCGGCGCCTGATGATTAGCAGTTCTATACCTGATGAAGGTAAAACTACAGTGACTATTGGGTTGGCAACAGCATTGGCAGTGTTGGGTTTTCGAGTGTTAATTGTAGATGGCGATTTTCATAAAGCTTCACTGAGCAAGTATTTTGGTTATGCTTTACCCCCAGAAACAAATGCTATATCTGCACCAATATCTATAAATTCTGGGTTAGATTTACTACTGGCGCCTTCGATACCAAAAAGCAAGGTGATGGAGTTTGTCGCACGGGGAAGTTTTGAAGAATATCTGACTACGGCTCAGAGGGTAGGTAATTACGATTACGTGATTGTTGACACTGCTCCTGTGCATTTAACAGGTGAAACTGCTTTAATGGCAAAGACACTTGTTAATGTGTTGTTAGTAGTGCGGTTGGGAGTGAGCGATAAATATATGCTGTACGAAAGTTTAGAACAACTGACACGGCACAATAGCAAAGTTATTGGCTTGACGCTTAATCAAGTTGAGCAAAGAGATGAAGGGTACGTATATAAGAAAAATAGTCAGCCAATCGAAGTATGAAGCAGTCAGGTTTTCAACAAATATCCTTACCAATTAAAAATCGGGATAATGATATTTTGTTTCATGGAATTTGGTTACGATGGCAAATACTCACCCTTTCAGAAAAAGTTGTTTGCTTAGGAATTCTCTTAATTCCTTTATGGTGGGTAATTGGTTGGGGTATAATGCTTTTACTCTGGGTTACTGGTATATGTATTTATGAAGTTAAGCAATTTCATAAAATACGTTTATCTAAACCGAGATTAGAAATTATTGGTATCATCTTATTTGCTTTCCAGCAATCAATCTCTTATGCACTGAACTCACCACAAATTGCTCCAAGATTATTTATTGACCCATTTGTGACTTGGGGCTGTGGTGGAATTATACTGTGGTATATCCAAAGCCATAAAATTCGTATTCGCTTTTTAGTTGTGGCTTGGGCATTTTCAGTTTTAATTTGCTTCATGCTCTTTTGGTGGTTATTTTTTCACTTTATCCTTCAAGAGCCATATTTTGTTCCACCACGAACTTTATATGCTGTAATAACAGATAAAGGAAGATACGATGGAAGTAAATTAGGTAGTGTTGGTAATTTTCTAGTCCCATATTATTTTGACAAGCCAGGTTTTGGAGGGCTTTACCGTTATACATTCTTTTTTGCTCACCCCACAATTTCTTCTTTTGCAATTGGCTTTGCTGGATTAGTTATTTTAGATGTAAAAAAAATTTACTGGTCTTGCCCATTATCTCTGATTTGTTTCTTTTTAATTATCATTTGCCAAGCTCGTAACGCATGGTTATCTTTGGCTATTGTGTTATTTATCCGTTGGCTTTTTACATGCACTAAAGATAAAGGAATTGCATTTATATTAATGTTGTTTTCAATTACTAGTTTTGCTGCGCTATCTGTACCTCCAATAACAGATTTTTTAGTAGATAATTATAATCAAAGTATTGAATCTACTAGTAATTTTCGTAAAGCTTCAACAGATGTACGTAGTACCATTTATTTAAGAACTTGGGAAGAGTTTCTTAAAGAACCTTTTTTAGGTTATGGAATACCTGGTGCTGCTATTCTACCTGGATATGATTTTGCTAAAATCGGAACTGAAAGCTTTGTATTAGGATGTCTATTTTATCGCTCAGGACTATTAGGAACTGGTATCTTTCTAACATTTTTTATTCCTTTCTCTACATGGCTTTACCAAACAAGAAAGCAAAGACCATTATCTTGTTTTCTTATGTTACTTTACTTTAGTCTTAGTTCTTTAGTTACAGATTTTATGGGCCCAGAAATTTTCATTGTTTTACTATGTACAATGCTAAACAAGTCTCCAAAATTAGTCTCCAAAATTTAACTAATAATATCAAAATCAAATCATGGATAATAATAAATTTTTACTTGTTAAAGGTAAGGCTGGCTTAGGTAATCGTATCCTTGCTGTTTTAGAAAGCATCTTATATGCTAAAATTACTCATAGACAACTTGTGGTAGATTGGAGTGACTATGCTTACTCTAACGATAATGAAAATGTTTTCCATAAGTTTTTTATTGCTCAGGGAATTCGTGATACATCTATTATTCCATCAGAGAGTTCTATCTATCCACAAGTTTGGAGAAAGAACCTTAATAAAAGTGTGAATGAAGTCATTGATCTTTATGATGGAGGTGAAAAAGACAGACATCGAAATCCTAAAATATGGCAAAAGTACACAATTGATATTGCTGATACTAATTATAATGAAGATATTTTAGTTAGATGGGCTTATTTTCATCAACTATCGAAGTTACGACGACATTTTAAAAATGATTTTAAATATTTGGCGCCTCTCAATGATGCTGATATTCTGAAAAAAACTTTTTACTATAATTTAGAAATACATCCAAATATAATACAACGAGTTGATGAATTTAAAAAAAAGCATTTTCATCGCCAACAAATTATAGGTGTTCATGTTCGATATACTGATTTGAAAAATCCTTATGATAAATACTATCGTATAATTAATGAATTTTTACAAAAAAATCCTGATATAATAATATTTATTGCAACTGATAATCAGCACATAGAAAAAGAGTTTAAAACTAAATATACCAATGTCATAGCAACTAATAAATGGTATCCAAAAGATGAATCTTCTCTTCATCAAAATCGAAACTGTCCTGATAGATTTGAAAATGGGGTTCAAGCCTTGGTTGATATATGTTTACTGAGCGAATGTGACTACCTAATATATGACACAACATCAACATTTGCGTTCATTGCTAAATTACTATCTAATATCCCTGAAGAAAATATAATTGATATTTCTAAATATAGCCTTAAACAACAAATAAAGAATTTTTTAAAATGGATGAGACAGAGGCAACTTATTTGATAATTATTTCATATAGATAAATAACCTAGTTCACTTAAATTATATTTTGTCAAATGTATATATGATGAAAAATCAACAGGAATTACAACCAAAAGACAGTAACCAAAAACTAATACTGCTGCCAGGAGGATGTAGCCACTTTGGTGGCGCCTTAATCTCGTTGATATCGCTAGCTCAAGGATTTAAGCAATGCGGTGTGTCTGAGCGATTGTGTATTTTGGTGTGGTCGGGTTCGCTAACCGAAAAATGCCTACAAGATGCAGGTCTAACCTCTAGTATGCAATTAATAGCAGCGAAAAATGAACATCAGTTCGTGAAGTTAGCATTACGATGGATAAGTCAACAGCCGTCATGTTACCCTTTGCTACTGGATAACTGGTCTGATAAGTATTTGATGCTTTTGTTAATTAAGTCAGCACTTGCAATGCGGTTGAGTGGTCGTCCTATTTATCACTTCAGCCATGACATAATACGTTCCTACAACAAGTTAGGCGAATTGCTAAGAAGAGTGGCTTTTGGCAGTCTTAATCCTAAAGCTATTTGCAATTCTCAGTTTTCGGTAGGACATATTCGCCGTTTGATGCCTAAAATTCAAGGATTCTTGTATCAACCAGTGGACATGGAACGTTTTCACAGTTATTCCAATAATAATGTTTCTCCACCTATAAACTTACAGCCAGTTCTTAACTCTGGCGCCCGTTTAATTTTGATACCTTCACGTTTGAATAAACCCGGAACAGTGACTGATAAGAATTTGCGTGCATTAATTCCAGTGCTTGCACATCTCAAAGCAATGAAACATTTTTTTCACGGGGTTGTAATTGGCCCAGATGAATCTCCTGATGCCAGCCATACTCACGATTTACTCACAATAGCTGCACAACAAGGCGTCGCTGACCGCTTTACAATCCTACCTGCAACTTTTAACATTGAAGACTACTATCGATATGCAAGTTTAGTTATGACTCTGGCGCCACGAGAATCGTTTGGACGCACAGTTGTAGAAGCTGTTGCTTGCGGGGTTCCGGTAATTGGTTGTTTTAGTGGAGGGGTTAACGAGATTTTACAGCACTTTGCACCAGAGTGGGCTGTTGACCCTAACAACCCAGTTGCTGTAGCAGAGACTGTTGTTCGAGTTCTTGATGACATCAACACGGTTAACTTAGTGGCAAAAGGGCAAGCTTGGGTGAAGACGGAGTGTAATGTTACTAGCTATGCCCAAAAAATGATGCATTTAACAGGTTTATCAACCCCATTTTCTATTGGTCATGAATAAAGTCTGGTTTTTGATTGGAGCAATTCCTCCACAAACAGGAGGAGAATTATATAATTACAAACTTTTTCAGTGTTTAGAGCAGGAAGGTTTTGATACCGAGTTAATTAGTTTACATAAAAAACTAGCTATCAGGATTTCACGGATGCCTGTAGTTGGAAATCTATTGGCAAATATTGCTTTAGCTGGTTTGCTATATAAATCTAAGGGAATTTTAGTTGAAGACCACTATTTTACTAGGTATTTATTTTTAACTAATATTATTAAGCGCTTGTTTGGAGAAAATAGAATTATTATTTTAGTACATTCGCTGTATGGTTATGATACTAATGATAATTTTTGGTTGAGAAAGTTGTTCAAGGGCATAAAACATAGAATTCGATTGTCTTTGGCTGATATTATTATTACCAATAGTCAGTATTCTCGACATGAAATAGTTTCTTTAGGAATTAAATCAAGTTTAGTTCACGTTATCTCTCCTGGTATAGATAGAGAAAAATTAAAGTTTATATCTCAAACTGATAATGAAAAACCTCAGATTTTGTGTGTAGCTAATTATCTACCAGGTAAAGGATTAATTTATTTAATAAAAGCCTACTCACAGATAAATAGCAGGAATTTTACGCTTCATCTTATTGGCAATCCCAGCAAAACTTCTAATTATTGTCATAGACTAAAAAAAATGGTAGTAAAATATAATTTAACTGAAAATGTATTTTTTCATAATGGTTCAGACAAGGAGACTTTGCAAAAATTATATTCCCAAGCAAAGATTTTTGTTTTGCCAACTCTTAAAGAAACTTTTGGTATTGTCTTAATAGAAGCAATGCACTATAGTTTACCCATTATTACTACCAAAGTTGGCGCCATACCAGAATTAATTACAGATGGAGAAAATGGTTTGCTATGTCCACCAAGAAATTCAGAAGCTTTAGCAGAAGCTTTGTCAAAACTAATTGAAAACCCAGATTTAAGAAAAAAAATGGGAGAAATTAGTCATCAGCGAGTTGCTAATTCCTATTATTGGCAACAAACATATTCTAATTTCTTATCATGCTTTAAAAATATGTAAATTTTCATAGTAATTACCTTCTGTTTATCATTAATATTAATAAAACTTACCATTACCCATTTCTATCCAATGCAAATTACCTCCAAAATAGATATTTCCACCAAAGCAGTAACAACTAACCCAGATATATTAGTCATCTCCCGTACCTTACTACCAAAAGAAGGCGGAATTGAAGAATATATTTATAATCGTTGTCTCCAAGACCCTGAACAGATAATTGTTTTAGCAAGTGGTTGTCCAGGAGATAAAGATTTTGATAACAATCAAAGTTTTCCAATATTTCGCTGGCGCGTCCCAACATGGTTGAACGCTATTTATTTTGGTAATATTTTCAAACAAATTCTCTACATGTTTTGGGAATTTATTTTAGCTGTGAAATTATATTTTCGTTATCGTTATCATTATATTGAGTGGGGGCACGGTTATGATTTTCCTATTTTATTATTATTAAGTTACCTTTTACCAGTACGCTGTTTTATCTACGTGCATGGTAATGATATTCTTTGCCCGTTAAGAAATCCATTATTACGTGTGCTATTTGGATTCACACTTAACCGTGTTCATACAATTGTATGTAACAGTTCCTTTACAAAAGATTATCTTACTACCAATTTTTACTTTCATACTCCTACTAAAGTCATTAATCCTGCTGTGAGACCTGAAAAATTTGGCGTTATCACAACTCAAAATTATCAAGATAGCTTACGTACACTTGTACGAAACACCTATAAAATACCGGAAACATCTATTGTGATTTTGTCGGTTGGAAGACTTGTCCCTCGTAAAGGCTTTGACCGAGTGATTAAAATTTTACCAACGCTACTAGCTGATAATATAGATATACATTACATAGTTTGTGGACGAGGAGTAATGGAGTTGCAACTCAAGTCTCTTGCTATTAACTTGGGAGTTACAAATAAAGTACATTTTGCTGGTTATGTGCCTGATAAAGATTTAGCTAGTTATTATGCCGCTTGTGACTTATTCGCTATGCTGACTTTCTTTGATATAGAAGCAGCTAGTATTGAAGGTTTTGGCATCGTTTACACAGAAGCTGGTTACTTTGGTAAACCTGTAATTGCCACACGGGTGGGAGGTGTTGTAGATGCTGTACACCATAAAGAAAATGGCATTTTAGTTGAGCCAAACTCTGAATATGAAATTTTGGAAGCTTTTAGATATTTGTGTACAAATGAAAATCTTCGTTATTCACTAGGGAAAAAAGGACAAGAATTAGCCAGTCGCAAAGTTTTACATAAAACACTTTATTTATCCTCTTAAGTGTGAATTTTTATAGGCACAGTACATAAATTTTATTTTCCACTATTTAGCTTTTCATTTTTTATGAAGCATATTGGTCTTAAAAAAATAGCAGTAAGTAGCTTATGGTTAACTTCTAGTTTTGTAATTACTAAAATCTCTCAGTTGATTGCCCAGATTTTCCTTGCCCGTTTACTTACACCTAAAGACTTTGGTATATGGGGTATGGTATTAATTATCACAACATTATCTGGCTTGTTTAAAGATACAACTATTGCCACGGTCTTAGTTCAGCGTGGCTTAGATGATAAAAAACTGGTGGATACTGTTTACAGCTTGGGTGTGAATATCTCTATTATATTGTTTGTAATCCAAATGCTGTCTGGATTTCCTCTGGCTTATTTCTTTAACGAGCCTTTAATGTTACCACTTGTTGCTGCTACAGCACTAGTATTCTTAATTAGTGCAGGTACGGGTTCTCACTCTGCTATAATTCAACAGCAGATGAAGTTTAAAGAATTAGCTATCTCCGATAGTTTAGCTGGTTTAGCACGTTTTGCCGGCGCCGTAATTTGTGCAGCGTATGGATTGGGTGTATGGTCTTTTGTAGTTGCAGAAATTACAATGGCAATAGTTGATACCTTACTCAAGCGGTGGTTTAGTAAATACCACTTCAAATACTACTTAATCCCTGATAAATCGGTTGTTCAGGAAGTAGGAACTTATATTAGTAGCCTTATCGGTATTAATTTAGCCGTTTATTTCAATACTACTAGTGACAATATCATCATTGCTAAATTGCTTGGAGCGCAAGCTCTTGGTTACTATAATTTAGCTTATCTACTAGCAATGCTACCAGTGTTTGCTCTTTCTCAAATTAATCACGTCAACTTTTCTGTGCTGTCACAGCGAGATAATGAAGGTAAAAAGCTTTACCTGAGTCAGGTATTGGAAACGTATGCCATAGTTTACGCACTTATATATGGTGTCGCCTTTGTAATCGCACCTTGGATTATTCCCTTCCTATATGGGTTAGAATGGGTGCCTGTAGTCCAATTATTTCGGATTATACTTATATTTTCATATGCGCGAGGATTTATGTCTATCCTTGGCACAGCTTTGATAACTGTAAATAAACCAGGTGTTAATGCTGCAATTAACTGGGTTTTAATTCCAATTTCTTTCTTAGCTTACTTTGTAGGAGCTAAACTTGGTGGAAGTTCGGGAGTGGCAATTGCAGTTGCGCTGGTAATGGGAGTATTTGCAAGCGCTTGGTTTTGGTATGCAACTTGCCGTGCAACAGGGTGGAGCATAGGAGTTTTAATCAAGCCAATATTTCTACCCACTACTGTAATAGTTGGTATTATCTTAGCTTTGCAGTTAGAAACTTTACCTGTATATCTACAAACAATAATTGCTACTTTCGGTTATGGAATAGCTCTATCTATATTATCTGCCGGTCGAATTCCGCGAATATTTATTAACGGATACAAGAAATTTATTCATGCCGAAAACTAAACAACTAGATATTATGAACAAGAAAAACAATATCAGTAAACTACTACTTATTTTGACTTCAAAATTAAGACAGATTTGTTGTTATATCCAATTTCAAATAATTGTATATTACTTCAGCCGTCAATTGCCAGTAAGCAAAAAAACAGCAATAATTTTTGCACCTCATCAAGATGATGAAACTTTTGCTTGCGGTGGCATAATTGCTCTGAAACGTGCATTAGGCATATCAGTGAAAGTTGTTTTTTTGACTGATGGAAGTTTAAGTATACCCGATGGAGTGAACCCAAAAAAGATTATAGATATTCGTCAACAAGAAGCTTTAAAAGCGTTAGACTTTTTAGGAGTTGCACCGTCTGAAATTACTTTCCTTAATCAAATAGATGGTAGTTTAAACCAACTTTCTTATGAACAAATTAACCATATAGTGGCACAGTTAACTGAACTATTGGAATGCTTCCATCCGGAGGAAATATATGTTCCCTATCGCCATGACTGTCATCCAGACCATGAGGCAACGTACAGTTTGGTTAAAAAAGCATTATCCGCATCCAACTTTAAATCTGAATTATGGCAATACCCAATTTGGATTCTGTGGCAAAATCCGCTAAATTCTCATCTTGCTCCCTCAGATGTTGCAAATGCTTACCGAGTTTCTATAGATTCAGTTCAAGCACAAAAACATTTAGCAATCGCATCCTACCATTCTCAAATTGCCACCTTACCAGCAGGATTTCTCAATCGTTTTTTTTCGCCTTATGAGATTTTTATTAAAAATTTAAATACTTTAGATAATTAGGTGGGGTGCCTCACAAAAAAAGATGAATATGGTGAAACCATTAGTAAAATAAGGTTACATGAAGATGATTTTTGTTAGGCAGGCAAGGTGCCTGCCGTTTGAAAACTATCAAAATCATCCCACGAATGTACAAAATCTCTTAGTTTTCTGCTTCCATTCCTTCATAACGAGGGAAATATGGTAGTTTGTTAACTAGTTCGAGTGCTTGTGTTGCATTGAAGTTTCCCTTAACAAGAGTTTGAGGTTGACTACCTGCGTGAACTATTTCAACTTGTACGTATACGTTATTAGCTCCTGTAACGTTGAGGAACACTTGCATTTTGTAAGTATCACTTGTACCAGCCTGCACTAAAGTTCCTTGCATTGCCCAACGGCTAGGATTAGCATCCATTGTTTTGAATTCACGGTATACGATAGCGCGCATCAATTCAGTAACAGCTGTATTTGGGTCTTGTAAGTTTAGTTCGCTCTTAGCAGATAATTTATCTCTGAGCATTCTGGCTTCTTCGTCAGGTATAAAGCTTAAACGTTCGAGTAACATAATCTTAACTCCTTTGATTTTACAAATTAGTAAATGAAGTTTTTACACTTTTAGCTTTGCTCACGTTGATAGTTTAAGAAGGTAAACCAACGGTTTTAAAGGCTGCTCGAATAATCTGTGCGGAATTTACGGGCACTTGTCCATCTTTAACCAGAATCCGTGCCGAATCAACAATCATCTTGACAGCATCGTTGAAAACTGCTGAAGACCACAGTCTTTGTAAAGCGTGATACCAAATCAGTGCTGCTTTATCTGTACCAATTTCCATTGCCACTAAATAAAATGCCTTATTGGGAATACCGCTGTTATAGTGTACTCCTTGGTTATCATCAAGACCTGTATAGTAATCTTTCATATGGTCTGGTTGTGGGTCTTTACCTATGAGTGCGTTATCGTAGGCTGTTCCAGGCGCCTTCATTGAGCGTAAAGCTTCACCATATAATTCAGGTCCCATGATTTCATTACCAATTAACCAGTCTGCATTCTGGGCAGTTTGTCCATAGGCGAACTGCTTGACTACACTGCCAAAAACATCTGAAAAATGCTCGTGCAGCGCTCCTGGCTGACCGTAGTAATCAAAGTTAGCTGTGTATTGCGTGACACCATGAGCAAGTTCATGAGCTACCACATCAAGGGATTTAGCAAAATTCACGAAAATCATGCCATCACCGTCACCAAGGGTTACATTTTCACCATCCCAGAAGGCGTTGTCATATCCTACACCAAAGTGAACATTAATAATAATATCCATGCCAGCATTATCAATCGAGTTACGATTTAACGCTTTATCCCAATAATCACGAACCTTACCGCTAAAATCGTAAGCCTTGTTGACAACTTCGTCAGCGCTAGTAGGGGCGCCTTCATCTCTAACTAAATTGACTTTTTGTTCCCATTTATGTCCACAGTCATATACTTTGCGAGGTCCTTGCCCTGGAGGAGCTATTTGGGGCAACACTTCCATTGGGATAACTTTACTGTTTCTCTTTGCTAGACTCAGCTTGGTTTGCTGAAGTGTCCGTAGTGCATTTTCTTTACCATTTCTTGCTAAGGTTTCAAGAACGTAGGGAGGAACAAACATACAGCAGCCTTCATAAACTGACATAATTTTATGCCTTTTGACTAGATTGATGTTTTATTGTGAATACTGTTGGTCAAGCTACAAATTTAATAGCCATGTGCTTGCCTTGATATTTTTAATGTAAATTAAAAATGTGAGGATTTTGTGAGGGTGTAAATAAAAGCACATGACTAAATCAAAAAGTTTCAGCATGAAATTTTCATAGTTTCGATAATACTGATTCAATCTTCTCAAGTTGAATCAGAACGTTTTGATTCAATTCTTGACTTCTTTGTTTAGCAATTCTTAGTCCTAATCTCGGTCTCATCATCGAATTGAGATACTGAAATTATGGTTCAGCACTTCACAAATTCCTCACAAAGTTTTTTTACACTGAAAGTAGAAAGGTTCAGGGTAATCACTAATAACGAAATCACTCTTATTTATTTAACTGAACCGAACATTAAATTTTTGTCTTTTCTGTGTAAGAAGGAGGCAATTATGAAAGCTGATGTAAAACCTACAGTAACAGGTAAATTAGTCCCTCTACCAACTATCCGTTGTCCTGATACAGGTGAAGCGGTAAGAATGGCACAAAAAATTCTTATTTTTACAGGCTATCTTACCAATGATGGGGCTGATGGTATCTTCGGTCTTATAACAGAACAAGCTGTGAAAAACTACCAAAAATCCAATGTTTTGGCTGTAGACGGTATTGTTGGTTCAAAAACTTGGGCTAAATTTACTGACGAGATACCTGAGTATTATTGTTAATGAGATCAACTACTAAGTAGTTGATCTGACTCAGTAACAGTAAATGTTGTTAACAACTTTATATAGTTTGAACGTCTAGTTTAGCAAATTGCGATAAATGACAGTATAAGCTATTACAGAAGCAGTTTGACTTTTGACTAGACGTTTTTGACAACGAAGTTATTGTCTCGATTTTAGAACATCACCCCAACATCGTACCTTGGCAAATGTTGGCACAAGAGGTAACTATACTTTATGGTTATTTATCATTTAATTGCGGTTAATAGCAGCATTTTTATCAGAAAACATCTCATTAGATAAGTAGTTGAGCCTGATTCTGTTTCAGTATATAATTGTATAAAATAATTCAATAATTGCAAAGCAAATTATTGTAAATATTTGTAAAAAATTTATCTCAGATTCATGAAGATACTGTACAAATATATACGATTGCTTATAAAATAATTCCCTTAGATGTGTTAAAACTTAAAAAGCGCTTGTTCTGTGCCGGGGTTCTGAGTTTTAATACTACAAATACTAAATTTGCTAGTTGCAGTTTTTGCCTGATGCAAAGTATTTTGATTATTTAAAGGATATTTTAGTCAGCAGTATCCATTAAATATCTACTTTTCTAAGTTCCTACTTAAAAAATTATTCTCAAATTTATTAATAACTTTTGTTAAGAATAATTTTTATTTATAAGCATGGGTCTGCTTAAGATGTGTTCATATTAAATAATAAAAATTGGCTACTGATTAAATCCATTTCCAATAATTTTAAAGGAACAGATTTATGCAAGATCGTCCAAGCCAAAATGATAATAAACAAACTCCACAGGATAAAAACTATTTTGCACCTCCCCAAGCAGTATCTTTACCGAAAGGAGGAGGCGCCATTAAAGGAATGGGTGAAAAGTTTGCTGCTAACCCAGTAACTGGTACTGGTTCTATTTTGGTGCCCATTGCTACTAGTGCTGGTCGTTCTGGGTTTGCTCCCCAACTTTCAATTTCCTATGATTCCGGCGCCGGTAATGGAATATTTGGTTTGGGTTGGAATTTATCGCTTCCCTCAATTACACGTAAAACAGATAAAGGTTTACCCCGTTATCAAGATTTAGAAGAGTCTGATGTTTTTATTCTCTCTGGTGCAGAAGATTTGGCGCCTGTGCTTAAAACTGATGGTACGGTGGATGAAATAATACGGGATGGGTATCGTGTTCGTAAATACCGTCCAAGAATTGAGGGTTTGTTTGCCCGAATTGAACGCTGGACTAAATTAGATTCACAAGAGGTACATTGGCGTTCCATTTCTAAAGATAATATTACAACGCTATACGGCAAAACTAGAGAAAGCCGGATAGAAAACCCTAGCGAACCAACTCATGTTTTTAGCTGGCTAATTTGTGAAAGTTACGACGATAAAGGTAATGCCATTCGCTATGAATACAAGGCAGAAAATTCAGAGGGTGTAGATACAGTACAAGCACATGAGTGTAACCGTACTCCAGAGAGTCGTTCTGCGAATCGCTATATTAAACGAATTAAATATGGTAATCGTTCTCGAATAGTGGATGATTTAACAAATATAGATTGGCTTTTTGAAGTTGTTTTTGACTATGGAGAAAACCATTTAACGAATCCCAAACCGGATGATATTGGACAGTGGTCGGTTCGCAATGACCCATTTTCTTCTTACCGAGCAGGTTTTGAAGTTCGCACTTATCGACTTTGCCAACGAGTGCTAATGTTTCATCACTTTCCTGAAGAAGTAGGTGTAGGAAAGGATTGTTTGGTGCGGTCTACTGACTTTACTTATTCCTATGAGGAAAATCCTACTAATGTTCGTAATCCTATTTATTCATTTTTATTGTCGGTGACACAAACGGGTTATCAACGTTTGGAAGGTTTGGAAGGCGCCCCCAACAAAAAATCTCTGCCTGCTTTAGAGTTTACTTACAGTGAAGCTAATATTGACGAAACAGTACGTGATATTAACCCTGCTAGTTTAGAAAATTTACCTGAAGGGTTAGATGGCAAACGGTATCAATGGGTTGATTTGGATGGGGAAGGGTTATCAGGTATTTTAAGCGAACAGGGTAATGAATGGTTTTATAAGCGTAATCTTAGCCCTGTCAATACTGTTCAAACTAATGGTTCTAAGCATGTTGAGGCAAAGTTTTCACCTGTTGAACTAGTCGCTAGTAAACCTGTAACTGCTTTAAATAATGGCGCCCAGTTTCTTGACTTAGCAGGAGATGGTCAACTTGACTTGGTGACTTTACGCAGTCCAACCCCTGGTTTTTATGAACGTACTCACAATCAAGACTGGCAACCGTTTGTTACCTTTAAGTCTTTGCCTAATTTGGATTGGGATAATCCGAATTTGAAATTTATTGACTTGGATGGTGATGGACACAGTGATATTCTAATTACAGAAGATAATTGTTTTGTTTGGCATCAATCTTTAGCAGAAGATGGGTTTGCAGCAGCAGAAAGGGTACATCATCAATCTTGGGATGAGGAGAAGGAACCGCACGTTGTGTTTTTTGACAGTACCCAATCTATTTACCTGGCAGATATGTCGGGGGATGGGTTAACGGATATTGTAAGAATTCGTAATGGAGAGGTATGTTACTGGGCAAATTTGGGATATGGACGGTTTGGCGCCAAGGTGACGATGGATAATTCACCTTGCTTTGATAATCTTGATATCTTTAACCAGCGACGAATTGTATTAGCAGATATTGATGGTTCTGGGACTACGGATATTTTGTATCTGAGTAGTGAGGGAGTACAGGTTTATTTTAATCAATCGGGTAATAGTTGGTCTAAAAAGCGCATATTAAGGTATTTCCCAGCTATTGATAATGTGGTGTCGGTGACAACGATTGATTTATTGGGAAATGGAACAGCTTGTTTAGTGTGGTCTTCGCCATTACCAGGAAATGTTCCTCGTGTAATGCGTTATATAGATTTAATGGGTGGTCAAAAACCGCATTTGTTAATTAAAACAGTCAATAATTTAGGTGCCGAAACTGTAGTGCAGTATGCAAGCTCCACTAAATTTTACTTGCAAGATAAATTGGCAAGTAAACCTTGGATTACTAAATTACCATTTCCAGTACATGTAGTCGAGCGGGTGGAAACCTACGACCGTATTAGTCGTAATCGTTTTGTAACTCGCTATGCTTATCATCATGGTTATTTTGATGGTGTTGAGCGTGAGTTTCGCGGTTTTGGAATGGTAGAGCAGTGGGATACAGAAGAAATTGGTACAATTCAAATTGGAGACACAACATCAGACAGTACCAATCTTGATGCAGCTTCTTTTGTACCTCCTGTGCATACTAAAACTTGGTTTCACACAGGAGCATATATAGATAGAGAGCATATTTCTAATTATTTCGCTCAAAAAGAATATTATCATGAACCTCAGCATCAAATACCTTCACTGTTACCTGACACAATTTTACCTGCTGGGTTAACTGTACAAGAAGAACGCGAAGCTTGCCGCGCGCTAAAAGGTCGAATTTTACGGCAAGAAATTTATGCGCTGGATGGTTCTGATAAACAACCTCATCCTTATAATGTTTCAGAACGAAATTATCAAATTCGATTAGAGCAAGCACAGAAAACAAACCGTCATGCGGTGTTTTTTGTTCACGATAGCCAAACTATTGATTATCATTACGAACGTAACCCGGATGATGCGCGCATTACCCATGCAATGACATTAGAGGTAGATGAGTTTGGTAATGCTTTAAAGTCGGTAGCAATAGCTTATCCTCGTCGTAAACCTGCTCATCCTGAACAAGCAAAAACACTGATAACATATACCGAAAATCAATTTACTAACAAACCTAATGAATTAAACTGGTATCGTATTGGAGTGCCAATTGAGACACGCACCTACGAAATTACAGGTTTAGCTTCTGCAATTCCTTTTACACTGGATTTTATTCGTACCCAGTTACTAACAGCAAATGAAATTGCTTACGAAGAAGTTGCCACATCTGGAATACAAAAACGTTTGATTGAACGTATTAGAACACTTTACCGTAAAGACAGCGAAGCTAATACTACCGATGCTACTTCGCTACCACTAGGGCAAATTGATTCTTTGGCATTGCCTTGTGAAAGTTTTAAATTAGCATTTACACCAGGACTACTAGCTCAGGTTTACAGCACCAAAATCGCCACCAATGAGTTAAATACACTACTAAGTAACGAAGGTAAATACGTACAACAAGATGGCGCCTTGTGGATTCCCTCTGGTAGGCAAGCATTTGACCAGAATCACTTTTATTTACCAGTTCAAGTCAAAGACCCATTTGGTAATATTTATATCACAACCTATGATGCATACCACTTACTCGTTACTCAAACAAGTGACCCGCTAAATAATACAGTGCAAATTCGGAACAACTACCGAACCATGCAACCAGAACAAGTAACCGACCCTAATGGTAATCGCTCTCAGGTAGCTTTTGATGCACTGGGAATGGTAGTTGGTACAGCCATTATGGGTAAGGAAAGTGAAAATAAAGGGGATACATTTGCAAGTTTTAAAGCTGACCTTACCGATGAAGAAATCAAAGCTTTCTTTAATGCCAACGACCCACATTCACTAGCAATACAACATTTAGGAACTGCCACAACACGAATTATTTACGACCTTAATAGTACTCCTGTCTGTGCAGCATCGATTGTTCGTGAAACCCATATTAACGACTTAGAGGCAGGACAGCAATTTAAAGTTCAATTAAGTTTTGTTTACTCTGATGGCTTTGGACGTGAAGCACAAACTAAGATTCAAGCGGAACCTGGAGCTATTAACCCAAATGATTCTAACTCACCTGTACTTAACGCGCGTTGGGTAGGTACAGGAGCAACAATCTACAATAACAAAGGTAAACCAGTTAGGCAGTACGAACCGTTTTTCAGTTCCACACATAAATTTGGCATTGAAAAACATGGAGTTAGCAGCACGTTATTTTATGACCCGGTTGAGCGTGTCGTTGCTACACTGCATCCAAATAATACTTATGAAAAAGTTGTTTTTGACCCGTGGCAACAAAAAACCTATGATGTTAACGACACAGTAACATTTGACCCCAAAACCGATTTAGATGTGCGGGTATATTTTACTAAACTGCCAGATGCGGATTATTTGCCTACTTGGTATCAACAACGTATTAATGGGGCATTAGGTACTGAAGAAAAAGGCACCGCAGAAAAGGCAGCAAAACATGCTGATACTCCTACTCTTGCGTATTTCGATACACTAGGGCAGACATTTTTAACTGTTGCTGATAATGGTAACGACCAGAAATATCATACCCACGTTGACTTAGATATTGAAGGTAATCAACGCGCGGTAAAAGATGCGCTTGACCGTATTGTCATGAAATATGATTATGACTTGTTGGGTAATCGCATTCATCAGTCGAGTATGGAAGCAGGTGAGCGCTGGATGCTAAACAATGTGGCAGGTAAACCCATACGGATGTGGGACAGTCGTAACCATACTTTACGCACTACTTATGATGCATTAATACGTCCAACCCAATTATTCGTCAAAGCTGGCGCCGAGTCTGAAATACTAGTTGAAAAGACAGTGTATGGTGAAGAAATTGGCGCCGTCAAAAACCATCGGGGTAAGATTTATCAGCATTTTGACAGTGCAGGTGTAGCAACAAATGTAGAATTTGACTTTAAGGGCAACTTAGAACAAAGCACTCGCCAACTGGTGCAAGATTATAAAACTATTCCTGATTGGTTGGGTAATCCTAATTTAGAAGCCGAAATTTTTAGTAGTAATACTAATTATGATGCCTTAAATCGACCAATTCAGCTAGTTGTACCCCATAGTAACCAACCAAATACAAAAATTAATGTAATTCGTCCTAGTTATAACGAAGCGAATTTACTGGAACGTATGGATGCTTGGTTGGGAGAAAATGCGGCGCCGATAACATTACTTAATAGCCAATCAGCAAACTTCCATCCCGTCATAAATATAGACTATAACGCCAAAGGGCAGCGTACCAAAATTGAATATGGGAATGGCGCCGAAACTAACTACACCTATGATGAAAAAACCTTCCGTCTAACTCATCTAAAAACAATAGGGAGTGGTACATTACAAGACTTGTTTTATACCTATGACCCTGTAGGAAACATCACCCGTATCCGCGACGATGCCCAGCAAACAATATTTTTCAAGGGACAGGTTGTATTACCGCATTGTGATTATATTTACGATGCTATTTATCGACTAATTGAGGCAAAAGGACGCGAGCATATTGGACAAGTTGGGCAACCAGAAACCACTTGGAACGATGAATTTCGTGTTAACTTACCACATCCTAATGATGGGCAAGCAATGCGGAACTATACTGAACAGTATGTTTATGATGCTGTTGGCAACTTTGAAAAACTAATTCATCAAGCAGCTAATGGTAATTGGACTCGTGCTTATACTTATAATGAGCCGAGTTTAATAGAACCTGCAAAGAAAAGTAACCGTTTGAGCAGCACAACTGTAAATGCAAAGACTGAACCTTACATTTACGATGCTCACGGTAACATGACAGGTATGCCGCATCTGACCTTGATGCAGTGGAATTATAAGGATGAGTTAAGTGCAACTTCTCGGCAAGCTGTAAATGATACAGTACCAGAGACGACTTTCTATGTATATGATGCAGGTGGTCAGCGCGCGCGGAAAGTTACCGAGCGGCAAAATGGCGTGCGTAAGAATGAGCGAATTTATCTTGGTGGATTTGAAATTTATCGCGAATTTGATGTTAATGGGAATGATATTAAACTAGCGCGCGAGACGTTGCACATTATGGATGATAAGCAGCGCATTGCGCTAGTGGAGACTAAGACTATCACCAACCCCAATGATAAATCTCCTATACAATTAATTCGGTTTCAGTTTAGTAATCATCTTGGTTCAGCCAGTTTGGAATTAGATGATAAGGCGAATGTAATTTCCTATGAGGAATATACTCCTTATGGCAGTACGTCTTATCAAGCGTTAGAAAAAAGCATTCAAGCTGCAAAGAAACGGTATCGGTATACAGGTAAGGAGCGGGATGAGGAGACGGGGCTTTATTATTATGGAGCAAGATACTATGCAGTCTGGTTAGGGCGATGGACATCCGCCGACCCCGCAGGTTTACAAGATGGTTTGAATCAATTCGTGTATGCTAGAAATAAACCCACATCATTAATTGATATAAACGGGACGCAAAGTTCTTCTGTTTGGCAAAAGGTTGAGACAGAAGAGTCCAGCGCTAGCTACTATCAAAACATCGAAACGGGAGCAGTTATTCGTAGAGGTGCAGGTAGCCTAGAAATGTGGGAAGAAACTGGGCCCCAACAGTATACTGCAAGGTATCAGGAGTATCATTTTGCAGACGAGCAAATCAGTGCAAAAAAAAAACTACCACTGATTCAGCCCAAGCAATCTCAAGCATCGACTTCAACTCCAGCACTTATTACAGATCGACCTACGCCATCTACTCAGCCCAGCCAATCTTCAGAATCAACCTCAAGTAATGCACCTAGTACTACTCAATCTATACCTTCAGAATCGACAGCCGACCCAAACACACCACTTGATAAGGTTGAGCAATTTTTTATGGGTAAGGGTGGGAAGTATCTGATGTATGGATGCTTAGGTGTAGCAGCTGCGGCAACAGCAATTGCTGGTGGTGCAATCCTTGCAGGAGGTGGAGGTGCAGCAGCAATTGCTGGTGGAGGTGGAACTGGTGCGACAGTTGCTAGTGGAGGCAGTGGAGCTAGTTTATTCACAGGCTTATATGTCAAAGTTGGTCTGTTTGCGTCTGAAATGAATGCTGGATCGGTGGGAATGTCACTGGGATTGGGTGGTAGTGGTGCAGCCGCAGCAGGGATTGCTAAAGCTGAAACAAATTTAGGTGCAAGAGCAGGACAAATTCAAGATCAATTGAGTAGGGCTGGGCTAGGTTTCTGGGGGGCGTTACGTTCTTCTGTCTCAGTTGCAGAAGGAAAAGTTGCAGGTGAAACTGTAACTGTTATTACTCACAACAGCCCAAAAGCATATAAACTCCTGGAGCAGGGGGCTGTCGAATTACTCCCACATGAGATTCTCGGACCTGCACCTCAATTTCAACACCATAGCGAAAAAATTGGAATTATGTTTCTGAAAATGCTTGGTGCAACAACTGGTCGCGTGGGGACTTATCCTCTAGGTTGTTATGCTTGTCAAAAGTGGATGCAGGAGCTTGCTCCTAAATTTGTACATACGACACCAAGACCTTAGTGGATGGTTTGGTAACACAAACACTTTATCTTCATTACCAATGTACTAAATCCTCAATAAATTTAAAAGATTCATATTCTTCTCCCATTTAATTATTAACTAGGTAAAAACCATGACATCGCAATCTTTCAACCTCAAAACCAGAATCAACACCCTCAACGCAGTTCTCAGCAACGAACAACACCAACAAGCTGTAGAAGCAGCATTTCGCTCCGCTAACGGTGATATTTCCGCAGTTTTTGAAAACTTGCAACAAAACCTACCAGAAGAAACACTACAAAAAATCACCTTAGCCCAATCGCTAGCAGATTTGTCAGATGATAATATTCCTTTAGTTGCAGCACTGACCGAGCATCCAGATGTAAACAACTTGCGTGATGTAGCGCTACACTTCAACGTCGAAAGGCTGACTGAATTAGTAAACCCTGAAGTTGTACCACAAACTTTTTTAGGCGCCACCAACGAAGAGACAAAGCACAACCTCGCGTTAAACTTACAACACAAACTATTTGCACTTGAACCTACTGCTGTACTCCAACGAATGATTCAGGATGCCGAAGTACCCATCCCTGACCCAACAGTACGCGCGGGTGTTACAAATTTCCTTAACAACCAACCTGATTTCAATATTCGCACGACTTCTGTTTACACTGCACTGCAAAACCCCGAAGCATTTACGGGTATTGCTGAGGAAAACCGCGCGGGTGTTATCGATCAGTTAAAAACTCTTCAACGGGTGCAGGCACTTACCCCTATACCAGAAGCTGTACCAGTATTAATTAATGCTAATTTGACATCAGCGTTTCAAGTTGCCGAAATGCCAGAATCTACATTTATGTTGGCACATAGCGAAACATTGGGTGAAGAAACTGCGCTACAGGTTTATACCAACGCTATCAATAACCGCATCCGTAACGAGCAGGCATTAATAACGATGCGAGAAGCTGTGCGAGGAACAGGTTTGGCTATCATTGACGGTCAGCAATCAATGGAAGCGCGCGTGGCGATGATGCAGACGGTTGCGAATCAGCAACCAGTTCCGTTAAACCTGGAAGAATTATTTGGTAGCATGGACTACTGCGAATGTGAGGAATGTACCTCTGTATATAGTCCGGCTTCGTACTTTGTCGAGTTGCTTCAATATTTAAGAAATAATAACCTCGACCCGAAAAAAACGAAAACCAACCCAAAAGATATTAAAGATACACCACTAGAAAAACTGTTTCAGCGCCGTCCCGATTTAGCTTGCCTAGAATTAAACTGTGAAAATACTTTTACAGTCCTACCCTACATCGACCTAGTAAACGAAGTAATGGAAAGCTTTGTAGTACATAAGGACGAGTATGATAATAGTAATAAAGACCCAAATCAAAGGCAAGTCCGACTGGAAGTATTTAACGTTGAAGGTGAAACCACTAATGAGCTATTAGCACAACCCCAGCATACTAATTACCAAGCCTACTGCATCCTCAAAAATGCAGTTTACCCCTTCACGTTACCATACCACCAACCGATTGATGCCGCTCGAATATTTCTCAAATACTTGGGTACAAGCCGTTATGAACTACTAGATACGTTTCGTAAGAAAAGTGAAACTTGTACTAATGTAGAGCAGCAAGAAACACTAAAAAAATTACATGAAAATACCCTAAATCGCGCCGTTGATGCTGAATTTTTAGGAATGACCCAGGAGGAATACATTATCCTCACCCAAGAAGCATTTTGGGAAAAAGATTATTTCGACATCACGTTGAAAAAGACTCTTACTTTAGAAGAATATCAAGATAAAATTGGTGTCAAACCCGTTCATAAATACTATAATTACGACAGCAAAAGCGAGATGCAGGATGAGGATGAATCCAAACAACTAGGACTAAAGTTTGTTAAAAAGCAATTTTTACCACGCACAGGAGTTCAGTATACTGATTTAGTTGAATTATTAAAAACCCAATTCATTAATCCCGGTTATCTCCAAGGAAAAGCTTTAACTATATTAGAAAGCATTCGCTTTAGCTATCGCTTTTTGCAACTTTTAGTGGATACAAGCAGCACCAATCCTAAAGTTAAATATGCCAAATTAATTCAATTTTTAGAAACAGCGCAGCCATTTGTGCCTCTGTTGGATGCGATGCTACACCCAGACCCCTGTCAGCAACATAAACTCAATTGGTGTTTAGAAGCCAAAGATTTTCACAGATGGGTGTACTGTTACTTTGAACAAATCGGTAAACTGATTGTTTTAGAATCTGGTGAGGGACCGCAATTACCAATTGAAGGTAAGTTGTTTAAGGAAATCTTTACTAGCTCGCATTCAGAAGATGAATCACTAGTTGGTACACTGCATAAAAACGGAACAATTGTAGGTAAAGATGATAAAACTATCATTGGCTTGGTTTCTGCTACCTTTGGTATATTAGACAAAGACGGGAAGGTTGTAGATTTAATTGGAAATAAGATTGGTTTTGTTACTGAAGTTACTGGAGACAATGTACCTCTCCTTGTCGCTGGGGCAGTAATAACACCTGATGGTAAGCCTTTTGCCGATGAATATGGATATAGCTTTTGGTTGGTTCAAGACGGAAGCGATAATAATATTTCTGTCTCAATTAACGAACGAGGAATGCTTGAAGCTTCTCCATCATTTGGCGCACGAGGACTACTTCAAGTTGCTTCTACATTGGTGCTGTGGCAACCAACTCCGGATACCTGTAATTTGGACAAAGTTCGATTAACTCACCTCGATGGAACTGAACTAACAACGGATGAATACGATCGCATTCATCGTTTTATTCGACTCTCGCGGAAAATGGGCTGGACAATTGATGAAACCGACAAAGCATTAGTTGGACTTTCTACCAAAACGAATGGAGGAACACTGCAAAATCCCGATAATTGTGACTATGTTGGTTTTGATGCTTTCGTCGATGACTGTAGCAGCATAACCCACAACGGGGATAATGACGGTTGTGATGACACCACAGATAATTGGAATTGTCCTAAAATTTCTCAAGTAACTTACGATATTACACCTGAGTTATTGCATCAATTGGTAGCTGTTCGTAAATTGCTCGACCAAACAGGATTACCGTTACTTAAACTGCTGACTTTCTGGGCGAATATCAGTACTGTTGGCGAAAAATCTCTATATTCACGCTTATTTTTGACCCATAACTTGCTAGGCATCGACAAGGTATTTAAGGCAGATGCAGATGGCAATTATCTAACGCAATCAGCCAAAATCACAGACCATTTACCTGTGTTGATGGCTGCACTAAACCTGAAAGCCGATGATATAACAGCACTGATGGCTTTTGCTAAACTGCCCGATACCTTAACTATACCGAACTTATCGGTACTTTATCGGCATAGTTTGCTGGCTAAAACCCTACATATTAAAGTAGCAGACTTACCAGATGTAATTGCCTTATTTGGCAACCCATTCCAAGGCGCCTGGAACACACTGTCCCTGCTTGAAACTTGGGGCAAAATGGAGGATGCAGGCTTTAATTTCCGCCAACTTAATTACATAATTCAAAATCATGACGATAAATTGCGTTCACTGGCGCCATCCAAGAGAAGTATTCTGCAAATTACCAAGACACTCTATGATGGTTTAAACAAAATAGATACTGACCATCCAAATGTAGATGAGAAGAAAAAAGAAGAAGCTACGACTGAATTAGTCCGTACTAAAGCTGGGTTATTTTTTGAACCTTCGGTAGTTGAGCAAATTATTGGTTTATTGGAAGGAACAACGGTTTACGCTACTAATGCTCCTTCGGGTCTTACAATTAATATTCCAGAGTCACAGAAAACACTTGCAAGGAAACTCAAATATAGTTATCAGAAAGATGCAACCCCACCCAGCGCGGGACTTCAGGTAACGGGTATTCTGACTGAAGAAGAAAAAATCCAAGCTAAAGCTCTCTCTAGTGACCCAAAATGGGCAGAGGCTATTGACCGCGTTAGTAAACAGCCCCAAAATATCTTTAATAATGCATTATTAGGAATTTTTCCTAATCAAGATACCAACAAGCCAAGTAGTGTACCTGCTACGTGTCCTCCCCAACAAAACGAGAACCAGATTAAAAATACACTGTTAGCTGGTGACGTTCTTCCACCTGACGGAAATACACCTCTCGAAAAACGTTTATATTTTCTTCAGCATTTTCTACCAGTTTTACGGCAGCGTTTAGCACATCGGTTGATTGTTGATACTCTTGCAGGGGCAATGAGTTTACCGACTGATGTTACAGACGTATTGTTGTCAGATTTACTCAAGATAGGAGCATCTAAGCAATCTGCCATTAGAATATTAGAGGACATCAAAGCACAAGCAAAAGATAACACCAGTAATTGGAAAGGTTACTTAATTCCACCAACAAATGAAGCTTATGCATTTGTAGCTATCAGTGAAACTCAACCACTACCGCTTAAACTCGATGGTGAACTAATTGCTTTCAAGTACCAGCAAGAAGACCCTTCTAACGTTTGGTCAACTGATTTTACACAGAACAAATTAAAGAGTGGTAAATTATACGAGTTTGAAGTCAGTGGTCAAGCAGCAAATCTACTCCAGTGGAAAACCCCAACTTTAGCTAAAGCGACTATTCCAACTTCCGCACTACTACCTGATTTTTCGCAAGGATTAGAGGTAGAGGAAGTGTTTGCGAAACTTGTTAAAGGCGCCATATTAATCAACGGTTTTAACTTGAGTGTTGATGAACTAACTTACTGGCAAACCCACGGCTCGGATTTTGACCAGTTTAACATAGGCGCCATTACGTTGAAACATTGGTTGCGGCTACAAGCATATACAACCCTTCGTAACAGCCTGCCTAAAACCGAAACCAACTTGCTAGATTTATTTGAGTGGGCAACTAAAGCTACTGATGCAACAAAACTAAGCGAGAAAATTGCTGATGTAACCACATGGAAGCAAGATAATATTGAAAAACTTCTCAAGCCAGAACACTTTGACCTTAATCATCCACAAGAGTTTCGCAACGAGGTAAACTTAGTTAAGCTACAACATACATTAGTAGTAGCCGAAAAAATCGCTGTTGATATTGACCGACTGTTCGAGTGGGCAAAACCAACATCAAAATTCTGGGTATGTCACCAAATTGCTGAAGACATTCGTAAAGCTATCCGCGCGCGTTACGACCAAGAAGACTGGGAAAAAGTCGTCAAACCCCTAAATGACGAACTGCGCGAACATCAAAAACTAGCCTTGATAGCCTACTTGTTAGTTCAACCGAGTTTGCGAGAGTGGGGCGTTGTAGATGCTGATAGCTTATTTGAATTTTTCCTAATTGACGTGCAGATGGACGCTTGCATGGAAACATCGCGCATCAAGCAAGCAATTTCCAGTGTACAGTTGTTCATCCAAAGATGTTTCCTGGGGCTGGAAGACAAAGTAGATAAAGCAGATGCAAGCAATCAAATTGGTGTACCCAATGAGGTTCTTGATCGCGATCGCTGGGAGTGGATGCAACGATATCGCGTTTGGGAAGCCAACCGCAAGGTGTTCCTTTATCCCGAAAACTGGATTGAACCTCAACTTCGCGATGATAAAAGTCCTTTCTATAAAGAACTGGAATCAGAATTATTGCAAAAGGACATTAATACCCAAACCGTCCAAGATGCACTGAAAAACTACTTATTTAAAGTAGACGAAATAGCAAATTTAAAAGTTGTGGGGCTATTTTTGGAGCAGGAAAACGATAAAGGCGGAAACCTAGTATATATTAAACTGCACATCTTCGCACGAACTCGAAATGCACCATACTTTTTCTATTATCGCTATTTTGATGTAGATAAAGCAAATTGGTATCCGTGGGAAAAAGTGCAAGTGGATATCCCCAGTTACGACCTGGAGAATAATGACGGAACTATACAGGAAAATGGAACATATTTAATTCCGGTGGTTTGGAATCGACGTTTGTTGATTTTCTTCCCGCAATTTCTGAAGAAAACATCACCGACTCCACAAAACAGCGATAAAACATTTAAAGACATAGGCGAAAACACAAAGCTATCAGAAAATAAGCCTCTTGAATATTGGGAAATCAAGATGGCTTGGAGCGAATATCAAAATGGGAAATGGACGCAAAAACAAGTTTCGGCTCAGGCAATTTATGATATTCCAAGTGATTCAAATCTTTTACCAAATGTCAGTTCTTATGAATTTATTCCCCGCTTAGACACAACTTCGTCAAGCCCTCGTGTTGTTATTGACATTCATCGCGATGATACTCTGTCGAATGCATTTCAGTTTACAGGCAGTCAAATTAGTAAAACAAGTCCGCTTGCAAACTTTGCTATTACGACAGATTTTCATTACGATAGCACACCAAAAATTTACTCCATTCAAGCAGAAAATGCCAACAACCCAGCACTTTTTAGCAAAGAACCTTATTTCAACGACCAAACGACGAGCGGATTGATTAAAATCGCTCAAACCTCTAACGAACTGAATTTTTACCATCCTTTTGCCCACGAACTTTTAGGCAAACTGATGACTGGCAACCTTGATGCTCTGTTTAACTACTACCTCGACAAGATGCTTGACTTGTCTGACTCAACAAAGTTGAAAGACGATGCGAAGGAAGCTTACGGAGAGGATGAAACTTTCAATGGAAAGCCACTTTATAACGAACTGAAAAGAGCTTACTCACTTTACAATTGGGAAGCAACATTCCATGCGCCAATGCAATTGGTAGACCGTTTGCTCAAATCGCAGCAATTTGAACAGGCACTAAAAATGTGCCACTATGTTTTTAACCCATTTGCAAAAGGTGTTGGTAAAGAGCGCTTTTGGCAATTTCCACCATTTAAGGTAGTTGATGCCGAGAATGTGTTAGAAAAATTATTCACCAGGTTACAACCTAACACTGCTGATAAACCAGACGGGCAAATTAATGAATGGCGAGATAAACCATTCCAGCCCCATGTAATTGCCCGCTCGCGTCCTGTTGCCTACATGAAGTGGGTGGTGATGAAATACATCGAAATCCTAATTGCTTGGGGTGACTATTTATTTCGCCAAGATACCATCGAAACTATCAACCAAGCAACACAATTATATGTACTAGCAGCTCATATTTACGGACCGCGAGGGCAGAAAATTCCTAAACGCGGCAAAGTTCAACCCCAAACTTATTTGTCACTATTGGCTAAATGGGATGCTTTCAGTAATGCGATGGTTGAGTTAGAACTAGCATTTCCTTTTAGCAATCAAACCCCATTCCCTATTGGTGTTAGTAATGGTGTGGTGGGATTAGCTAATATTTTTGGCTTTGCTACAACTCTTTATTTTTGCATTCCTGATAATCCTCAATTGAGAGGTTTACAGGATACAATCGATGACCGCTTGTTCAAAATCCGCCACTGTCAAAATATTGAAGGCGTTTTCCGCAAGTTACCTTTATTTGAACCGCCTATCGATCCAGGATTGTTAGTCCAAGCTGCTGCTCAGGGACTTAGTTTGGCAAGCGTGTTAAATGATTTAAACAGCCCGATGCCTAACTATCGCTTCTATTACTTGTTGCAAAAAGCCTTAGAACTGTGTGCCGAACTCAAATCAATGGGTAATGCCTTTCTATCAGCGAAAGAGAAAAAAGATGCGGAAGCGTTATCCAAACTGCGTGCTAAACACGAAACCACGATGCATAACTTGCTCATGGAAGTCAAAAAGCAGCAGTTAGAAGAGGCAGGAAAATCCTTAGAAGCTTTGCAGCAGAATCGAAAAGCCCCTGTTTACCGCTTGCAGCATTACTTGCAGCTCATTGGCGAGGATGTTGATAAAGTACCAAAAGATGATGCCGATTTTGGCGAACTTCCGAACCAGATTGAAAAAACAATAGATGAAAGTGGGCTAAAACTGATTTCGTATGAAAAAGAGGAGATGGATAAATCGACGCAGGTTGCTGGTAAACAAGTAGATGTTGGGCGGATTGAAAGTATCGCTAGTATTCTACACGCAATACCAACAATAGGTGCTTTTGCTACACCTATTGGAGTTGGAGCAAATTTCACTATTGGTGGTTCCAATTTTGGGAGTGCGATGCAAGGCATTGCACGTTGGATGCAAACTGATGCTAATAAACTTTCATTTGAGGGTACTAATGCAGGACGTAAAGGAGGCTTCCTCCGTCAATTGCAAGACCGGGTACAACAAGCCAACATCGCTGGATACGAAATCAAAAACATCGACAAACAGATATTAACTCAACAAATTCGGATTAATATTGCTAACCAAGAAATTACCAACCAGCAAAAAAATATTGATCATGCCGTTGAAGTAGAGGAGTTCTTACGTAATAAATATACCAACGAAGAATTATACTCTTGGATGGAAGGGCAAATTCAAACGTTGTATTATCAAGCTTATACCCTAGCTTACGAACTGGCGAAAAAGGCTGAAAAAGTCTTCCGTTTCGAGCGGGGGCTGACGACATCTAACTTCATTCAGTTTGGCTATTGGGATACTGCCCACGATGGTTTATTAGCAGGCGAAAGATTATACATCGGTCTCAAACAACTTGAAGGCGCCTATCAAGAAAAACGTGGTTATGACTACGAGGTGACAAAACATATTTCGCTGCGACAAATTAATCCACTGGCACTTATTGAGCTAAAAGAGACTGGAAAGTGCGAATTTGCATTGCCAGAAGTACTATTTGATATGGATTATCCTGGTCACTACATGCGTCGCATCAAATCTGTAGCTCTGACAGTTCCCTGTGTGGTTGGACCTTACACCAGCTTAAATTGTACGCTCCGCCTATTAGAACATAAGTTCCGGGTAAATGCGCTTGCTAAAAACAAAACAGATTATCCAGAAAAAACCGATGAAACTGATGAGCGTTTTAGTACGGTTAATGTACCCATAACTTCAATTGCTGCTAGCACAGGTCAAAATGATAGTGGTGTATTTGAACTTAATTTCAAAGATGAACGGTACATTCCGTTTGAAGGCGCCGGTGCTATCAGTAAATGGCGCCTTGAATTACCCGAAAAATTCCGCCAATTCAACTATGACACGATTTCGGATGTAGTTTTACATATACGTTATACAGCATTAGAAGGTGGGGACAAACTCAAAGAACCTGCTGTTGAGTCAGTAATGGCGTATATTAAGAGTGTGGAAGAACTGAGCCGCGAGGAAGGTTTATTTGCTGCTTTCGACCTAAAACATGATTTTCCAAGCGAATGGTATAAAGCTATGCAGGCGCCTTCTGGCAGTACTGAGCGAATCATAACACTGAACAACTTGCACGAGCGGTTGCCAATTTTTACCAAAGGAAGAGATGCAAAGAATATTCAAGCCACCGATGTGTATTTGTTTAAACCCCAAACTCTTAAGTCAGTGGCAATTAAGCTAATGCAGTCTGATAATGAGATGGATTTTAGTTCGCCACAAAATGTAGGAACTATGATTTCGTCTGCAATACATGCCGCAGACAACGCTATTCCAATGGATAATTGGCAAGTGAAAATTCAAGATGTAAAAACTGAGGTCGATAAGCTTTGGTTAATTGTCAGGTATGTATTGGCAAAGTAAAGCAATACAAGAAAAGGCTATTTGATTAGAAGACTTGAAGTTCGGCAGTTGCTTTCCGCCGGGAAGCTTTAACTCTTTAATCAAATAGCAATAACCTTAGAGGATGTTTTAAAAGTCTCTCATCGGTATAAACTGTGATTCTGAGGAACGTAGAATCTAATGTTTCTGGCATATACTTAGATACTTCACTGCGTTCAGTATGACATTGCAAGATAGTTTTAAAACATCCTCTTAAGCAAGTGATGAAGATAATTATATTTCTCAAGCTAAACAATCAGAATCACCTGATTGAGGGATGCGGAACTTTCTGTTTATGAGCGATTCTATAAATATAGGAGAAAGATGTTTTTCCTAAGTGAGGTAAAAAGTATGAGAACTACTGCTTTTGTAGCCTCCACATTAATAGCTGCTTCTATAATCATTGGTGCTGGTAAAGCTGCTGCACAACCAGCAGGTATGAATGGTAATTATGTTGGTGCTGGTATTTCTGCTGGTGTAACGCATGGTGTACACAGCAATGATGATGCAGTTTTTGGAGGCAACGTTCAAGGACGAGTCGCAATTCCTCAAACACCTATTTCAGTTCGTGGTGCAGTTCTATTCGGTGGCGATGCAACTGCGATTGTACCGACGTTAACTTACGATTTGCCAATAGCCAAAAATACTAACTTGTATGTTGGTGGTGGTTATTCGTTCATTACCGATGAAGGACACAATACGCAGTTAGGCAACCGAGATGCTGCTGTAGTAAGTTTTGGTGCAGAGTCTGAAGTTAGCAAAAACGTAATCGCTTACGGTGATGCTAAGTGGGCAATTGATGCTTACAACAATAGCTCTGGCGATGCTCTTAGCTTCCAAACTGGTATCGGTTTACGTTTTTAGAATTACTTTATTTTTGCATTAAGTGATATAGTTACTTATGCATGACTATTAAGTAATTAGTTCATGATTAAGCGTTCTATCTTTTTCAAAGAGATAGAACGCTACAATTAATTTACAATCTTCACATTCCTCACAAGTTTCTCAAATTTTTTCCCTAATTTGATATAAAAACCGACAAATGATTGGTAAAAAATATGGGACTAAATTTCAGTCAAGAGTTTGATGTTAATACTGTTCGTACCTCTTTTCCAATTTTGGAGCAACAAATTGATGGCAAACCATTGATTTGGCTGGACAATGCTTCTACGACTCAAAAACCATTATGTGTGATTGATGCCCTAGAACATTTTTACAAACGAGACAACTCGAACATTCATCGAGCTATCCATACGCTCGCAACAAGGGCAACAGATGCTTATGAGAATTCACGAGCGAAAGTACAACAGTTTTTAAACGCAAGTTCTGCGTCGGAAATTATTTTTACGCGCGGAACTACGGAAGCGATAAATTTGGTGGCTCAAACTTACGGTCGCAAGTATATCCGTGAGGGAGACGAAATCATTGTCTCGATTTTGGAACACCACTCTAACATCGTACCCTGGCAAATGTTGGCACAAGAGGTAGGGGCAATTTTAAAGGTAATTCCTATTAATAATCGCGGCGAAATAAAGCTCGAAGAATACGCCCAACTTTTAAGTGTACGTACTCGTATTGTTGCTTTGGCGCATGTTTCCAATGCCCTTGGAACTGTCTTACCGATTAAATCGATGATTGAAATGGCACATAACTACGGTGCTTGTGTTGTAATTGACGGCGCCCAGGCTGTGCCTCATTTTACAGTAGATGTCCAAGCATTAAACTGCGACTTTTATGCCTTCTCTGGTCACAAAATGTTTGCCCCAACGGGAATTGGTGTTCTGTATGGAAAAAGCGAACTTTTAAAAAAAATTCCTCCCTGGCAGGGTGGTGGTAGCATGATTAACAGCGTTACGTTTGAGAAAACTACTTACTGTGAACCACCTGCCAAATTTGAAGCAGGTACTCCCAGCATTGCTGATGCAATCGCACTAAGTGCAGCAATTAACTATATTACCCAACTTGGAATGAATAATATTGAAATATACGAGCGGAAACTTACTGAGTATGCAATCCAATGTCTTAGTCAAATTTCTCGATTAAAACTAATCGGTACGGCGCCGCAAAAAATTGGTGTATTGTCGTTCATAATTGATGGAATAGCTGTAGAAGATGTTGGAAAACACCTTGCCCAAGAAGGCATTGCTGTTCGTGCAGGACACCACTGCGCTCAACCTACAATGCAAAATTATGGTGTTGCTAGCACCGTTCGACCGTCTTTAGCATTTTATAACACTTATGAGGAAATCGATGCTCTAGTGAAAGCACTCAAATTAGCATACTCATGACTTCTATATTTGAGGTGATATAAAGATAATTTTTGTTAGGCAGGCAAGACGCCTGCCATTTAAAAACTATCAAAATTATCCTACGAATATACAAAACCTGTTAGTGTTCTGTTTCTGTTGCTTCAGAACGAGGGAAATATGGTAGCTTGTTAATTAGTTCGAGTGCTTGTGTTGCATTGAAGTTTCCCTTAACAAGGGTTTGAGGTTGACTACCTACGTGAACGATTTCAACTTGTACGTATACGTTATCAGATCCAGTAATGTTAAGGAACACTTGCATTTTGTAAGTATTGTTTGTATCAGCTTGCACTAAAGTTCCTTGCATTGACCAACGGCTAGGACTAGCATTCATTGTTTTGAAGTCACGGTATACAAGAGCGCGCATCAATTCACTAACAGCCGTATTTGGGTCTTGTAAATTCAGTTCGTTCTTAGCAGATAATTTATCTCTAAGTATTCTGGCTTCGTCGTCAGGTATAAGGCTCAAACGTTCGAGTAACATAATCTTAACTCCTTTAATTTTACAAGTTAGTAAATGAAGTTTTTACACTTTTTCGCTTTGCTTACGTTGCTCCTTTAAGAAGGTAAACTAACAGCTTGTCAAGCTACACATTTAATAACCCTGTGCTTGCCTTGATGTTTTTAATGTAAATTAAAAATTTGAGAATCTTGTGAGGTTGTAAATAAAAGCACATTAATAATGACGCAGCTTAAATCTATTCATAAATATTTTTATTTAACTAGAGTATATATTGTCATCCTTGCTTAGGAGTTTACTGTGTACTTATAAGTAGCTATTCTTTACGAGTATTTATCATTTAATCGCGGCCAATAGCAGCATTTTTATCATAAAACATCTCATAAGTACAATTAAGGACTATAGGTTTAATCTTAATCTAGCACATTACTCCTCACAAGTTTCTCATATTTTTCCCCTAATATAAAAATAAAGGACACATGACTATCTAGAGAGGTGAGTAATATGATAAAGGTATTAATAATGTCACATTTTATTAAGTAACATTTCGACGTAGCTTAACTTTAAAAAACTGTATTCAACACAAATTAAAGATTTGATAACAAATCTTCATTTATAGTTCTTCGCTTTTAAGCAAACTGCGATTAACTCCCTAAATTAGCAGTTGAATCAGCAAAATTAATACAAGGAGGAGTATAGTATGAAATTTCAACAACACATTTTTCCGAATCCTTTACTGGCAGCAGCACACTCTAATATGGGAACTGCGTTATATCAACAAGGGCAGTTTGAGGACGCAATTCTAGAGTATAAATGGGCAATCAGCCTCGATCCTGAAATGGTTGAAGTGCATTCTAACCTAGGGCTTGCCCTCTACCGCCAAGGTAGACTAGAAGAAGCAGTAACAATGTTTGAGCAAGCAATTGAAATTAACCCTAGTTATGCTGATGCTTACTTCAACTTGGGAGTAGTCTTATGTCAACAAAGCAAATTGGAGGAAGCAGCAGTTGCATTCCGTCAAGCAATTCGCCTTAATCCTGAATTAGTTGATGCACACGATAATTTAGGAGTAGTCCTATTTCAGCAAGGTAAAGTAGATGAGGCAATTGCTGAATTTTGCCAAGCCGTTCCGCTTGATCCTTTTTTCGTGCCAACTCGCCACAATTTAGGATTGGCTTTAGCAAAACAGGGTAATTAGCAGGAAGCGCTCGCAGAACTGAAAAAGGCGGAGCAATTGGACAGATGAATGCAAGTGCTATAGGTCAAAGTGAAAACGTTTACGTGGTTCTATTTCTGCTTTAAGTTTAAACGTTTAAACGTACCGACTTTAATAACTTAAAAAGAGGTTGGCATATGTTCAAAAATAAATATAAACTCTGGATAAGTTCATTGGTAATTATAGTGGTTGCTTTTGGTGCAGGAATTCTAACAGAATATTTGTATTTAACACCAAAAATCACAAAAAACCTGACAGTATACGGCACAGATGAACAAGTAAATGAAATTCAAACAGATTTGTATGTAAGTTTTGATTCCAAGCTTAATCAAACGCAACAATTAGAGAAACTATCAAACATGATTTCGGGTTATAAGTTTTGTAATTTACCAATACAAGTCAAAAGTATTAAGGATGGTATTGCAATAGTTAACTTAGACGAACATCCTTGGCTGAAAGCAGGAAGCACTTCTCCTTCTATCCCTGGTTGTTCGGGAAAAAGTTGGCGTTATGGTTATTTCCAAGGTAGTGCTGGTGGTTATGCGACAACTGTTACTTTAACACGAACTTTTGTCCAACCAAGCTATCAAGGAAATTGGATTAAAGGAGTTCAGTTTTATTACGCAGGTAAGCCAATTCAGGATGGCGATTGGGACCATATTAAATTAGATGGAGTAATCACTCGTCAGAACCTTCCATGACATCATTACCTTAGTAGTTTTAGCTGATTTCAAAAAGGCTTTGGAGGTGCAGAAACTAATATCGCTTGTCTTCACGAATTCCTCAACTTTGTTTTTAACACAGATTTTGTTTGTTCCTTCACAAGTTTCTCATATTTTTTTTCTACAATAATTAAATGTTTCCGATAGGAGGTATTACTCATGAGTACTTTCATTCAACCTCGTCGTAGATTAGATATAGCTACATCATGGGATAATTTTTGCCGATGGGTAACTAGTAGCGAAAACCGCCTTTATATTGGCTGGTTTGGAGTTTTAATGATTCCAACCTTGCTAGTAGCTATTACCTGTTTCATTCTCGCCTTTATTGCGGCGCCTGGTGTAGATATGGATGGAATTAGAGAACCAATCACAGGTTCTCTTATCGCTGGTAATAATATCATCACAGCGGCAGTAGTACCAACTTCTGCGGCAATTGGACTGCATTTTTACCCAATTTGGGAAGCTGCTTCTTTAGATGAATGGCTCTACAATGGTGGACCTTATCAACTAATTGTCCTGCACTTTCTGATTGGAATTTGGTGCTATTTGGGACGACTCTGGGAACTTAGCTATCGTCAAGGCAGTCGTCCTTGGATTGCAGTTGCTTTTTCTGCACCTGTCGCCGCTGCAACAGCAGTGTTACTAATTTATCCAATTGGTCAGGGTAGTTTTTCTGATGGTTTGCCTCTAGGAATTGCTGGTACTTTTCACTTTATGTTGGCATTCCAAGCTGACCACAATATTTTGATGCATCCAGGACATATGTTGGGAGTTGCTGGAGTATTTGGTGGCGCCCTTTTAAGCGCATTACATGGGTCTTTGGTTACATCAACTCTGATTCATAGAACAACTGAAAAAGAACCAGTAACTGCGGGGTATAAATTTGCTCAACCCTATACAACCTATAAATATTTGGCGGGACATAGTAGTTTCTTAGGACGCTTGTTAATACCTTGGTTTGCAAGCCAAAATCATCGTACTTTCCATTTCTTATTAGCAGCAGTACCAACATTAGGTATCTGGTTTGCTGCTACAGGTGTAAGTACAATGGCATTTAACCTAAATGGATTAAATTTCAATCATTCGATTGTAGATAGCAAAGGTACGATAATTAGAACCGAAGCTGACATGCTAAATCGAGCTAGTTTGGGAATTCAAGCAATGCACGCACCGAACGTTCATCACTTCCCATTGGTGATGTCTGCAGGTGAAGCAATACCCATAAGTTAATAAATTATAACTTGTATAACTTTTATAACTTGCGGGTGTTAAGATTCCTGACTTCTTAAAGAAGTTAGGAATCTTCAACTTTGTGAGAATTGCCGAAGTTTTTATAAATGTCTACAGTAAAATCAGAATGGAGTGTGCGAAGTCAGGTGGCTTAAATACCATACGTTAATAAAAGTAAACTGATTTTATCAAATACTAATAAAAGTAAATTTTATCGACAGTGGTTATTAATTTTGTTAATTTTGAAGGCGCCATTACCTCTTATCTCTTCTGACTTTATATAATTTAAACCGCTGGCTTGAGTACGGCTGGTAGTGATATTATAATCATCAAGGTTTCCTGTTGATGGGTTGAATTGAAAGGCGCCGGAAAAAGTAGTACCATCGTCAAACTGCCCCCCTACAAGTCTAAAAGCCGCAGCTGCCGCAGTACCCTTACTAATTGTTATAGCTAGGATAATCATTGCACAGAAAAAACTTGTAGATTTTCAAAAGTTCATATTTTAGCCTCACGGTATTGCAATATGCTAGCTGCTTGAATATTACTATTATTAGTTATCATATAAAATTTTGCTTTTATAATTACTTCTTGGCTCCTGACTTAAAGAGCGAAGCACCTGAGCTTTAAGTCTAAAATGATATTAACATTTACTTCAGAAAAAAGGGGAAAGAGCAAAGATTTAAATTTACCCTTTACTCTTCACCCTTTGACCAATACACAAGGGAGATAAAAAACTTATCCGAACCGTATCGAAATCACTTTAAGCTATTATCATTTTTCAACCACAATGGTAAGATGAGCAACCATCGCGCCAATCACGCCAACAGCGGCGATAACTGGAAATAGAACCGCACTGACAACGCCACCAACCACTCCAATAGTTAACGGAATTTCAATCAATGTCCCTCCTTCTTCATTTTTGATAATAATGCGGCGAATATTTCCTTGATGAATGAGTTCCTTTATTTTGGTAACTAGGGCATCACCACTGATACGAAATTCTTCCGTAGCAAACTTTTCCTCAGTCTTTGCTTCGGGTGTAGGTACTATCTCAGCTTGAATTTTTTCGATGTTTTCTTCAGCATGATCAATAGGTACGCTCATATTCTTACCCTCCATCGTTGCTTATATTTCAATACTAGACGACAAAGTTGAGGAGATTGTGAGGTTAGCCAACACAGGAGGTAAGCAGAGAAATTAACAGATGAAAGTTTCTTGACCACCCTTAACTAGTTCAAAAGAATTACAAGCATGTTGGAGTTAGTAAATTAGTAGCACTAGAGTTTTGGCAGTGTTTTCTTCATGTTGTGGAGCGGGCATCCTTGCCTGCTCTAAATATAAGCGGGCAAGGATGCCCGCTCCACAAGTTTATAATTCTTTAGATTGTGCTTTGCTACATTCCCATTCTTTGATAATGTTTTCTACTACTTCTTGGATATTATTATTACCCCAAGCTTCTTTAATCGCTGTTTTTTCGTTCTTAGTTAGCTTCCAAGAAAGTGGCGGCTCAATGGAAGATTGAGGAAAAGTAAACTCAAAGTCTACTATGTCTACTCTTTTATGTTCTTTTTGATATCCCCATTTATTTTGTAATAATTTAATGCTCAATTCATTACCGGAATTCTGAGTTGATTGACGAACATTTAACACTGCTTTTAATGAACCAAATAACGCCATCAACCATCCTGGTTCGCCTTTGTTTTTATTATGTTCACTATTTGAGGAATTAGGAAAAGCATTGATTCGTATAAAGATAACTTTTTTAATCCTTGTATGTTGTGATTCTTTTTGATTTCTTTCTAAAAGTTTGTCAAGCATTTGTACGCTAGTAACTACTCCAAAATTATCAAAATAGCCTCCATCAGCTACATGAAAATATTTATCACCACTGCCTACAGGAATTTCTTTAGGACAGCAAACAGGAGATACGTAAGGGAAAGTTGCTGAGAGTCTTGCTCCAGTAGCTACATCTATAGTACAACCTGGATAAAGGCAATGGAAATCTGTATAATACTTGTCTTCTGGTTTTTTAACCAATTGTATTGGACTAATCAAAAAGCGACGACCATCTTCAACTAAAGTAGCATTAAAGACAGGAATAGGCAGATGCCCTTTTTTAATTTTTGGTTCCCAATCTTCTAGAGTTATATTTCGTATCTCACTGTTTTGAGTTATTTTAGTTAGATTTTTATTCCATTTTCTCTCGATGGCTGTACCACGATCTTCATAGTTACTACATAATAAAAAAGGAAAAAAGCCGATAAAACGTAAGAAATCTGGATAAGCTAATCCCCAGCCAATGGCATTTAAAGCATCTTGGGTAGCATTGTCAAAAATTTTGTCTAAACTATCTGGATTTGCATAACCTTGGTCATCTTGAAAACTATCTAGATAATACATAGTTCCTACTGAACCTCCAGAAACTGTACTCATCCAACAGATAGCTTTAATAAATTCAGTACCAAGTTTTTCTTCCTTTTGCAAACCAGTTAAGACTGTGGTTGTCCATCCAGCAGCTTGAATGCCTCCACCATTTGCACAAACAACTACTAATTTGTCTTTAGAACCGTAATATTCAAGACGTTGATAAACTGCTTCTTGCCAGTGGTAATCTTGTGCGTCTTGTAGATCAGGATTATTTTTTGGTTTAAGAATATAAAAATGGTCTATTTGGAAAAATAAATAGACAATACCAGTAATCAAGACAAATGGTAATAAGATTGGGACATGAATGTAATCGAGAAAAAATGATATAAATCCTAATAGTAGAACCATTGCTGACAGCAAAATCGTGACATAGTAAAGAGCAGGAGCTTCAATTAAATTAGCATATTTATCAGGAATTTTCAGCTTCAGTTCAGAATTAAATATAGGTATTCTCAGTTCACGCTCAAAAAGATCAGAACTTAAAAAGAAATAACCAGGAATATAAAAACATGCTAGTGTAACTATAAAGATAAGCATGTCAAAAAATTCATCTGTTAGCTGTTTATTTTCTACAAAACCTTTGCTTATTTCTATTGGTAAAATAGAGGATAATGGAACTATTATTGTTTGTATTAAAACAGTAAAATGGTTATTATGTGTAGGATCTAAATATCGTAGCTGTAAAACTATTACCAGTATACTAAAGATTATTGATAATAGATAAAGTCCTAATTTTTTAATTTCATTATAGGAAGCACAGATTGTTATGACCCAAGTAGGTAAACATAAGATAAACCCTAGGGTATATTGTAACAATTCTGGAATTGGCGGTAATGGAGATACACCAAAACGAGAATCGACGTTGTTCCAAATCAAATTGAAAACTAATATTGTTGCCCTTCCGGTTAAATTTGCACCAATAAGTACAAAAAATAATTGAACTACATTGGGAAGGATATATAAATTTTTAAATAAAGACTTTAATTTGCCGCTAAAAGATAAAATTGGTAATAGAAAAAATAATAACCCGATAATAATAGGCACACGCAATAAGAAAATATATCGCGTTATCTGATAATAACTTTGTATTAAAATTAATTCCTTTATCAGCAATAAAAAACATATCCCACTGAATATTATGTTCAAGATACCTTTTTTTTCCATTTTAGAGATAAATGGAAAAACGAAAATAAACAAGAAACCTACAGCAATAGGTGCAATTATTAAACAAATATATTCTACTATTTGCTGAAGCGTTATATCATTCATGACTTGGCTCCTCACTAAATAAGCGTAATCAAATTATTTTTTATTAATTTAGTTAGTTATGTAAACTCTAGCTTTTCTCAACTAAACAAGGTATAGATTCAATATTAAAACTTTTGTGGAGCAGCGAGAACTTGCCGGAGAGATGTTCTTAGCCGCAAAGTTCGAGGCATCCCTGCCTGCTTTTCTTTACCTCATTTGATTTGGAAGCGCTGTAGGAAATAATCTTTGAATTAGTAGTTCGTAGTATCCCAAAGTTTTCAATGTGAATGCTCGGTTAATGCTACGCTCTACCTAGCCTAAAAAGGTTAGTCCAATTTTTAGCCTTTTGAGTATAATTATAAAATATATTTCTTTTATCAATCAAAATATTTACAATTCTTGATAGTCAACAGCTTTGTTGTTTAACTTTTATCGGCGCCAGCAATCGGTGCCAGAATATTAAGCGAAGCTGCTAGATATTTATATATTAGCATTTACCTCTTGTTAAATGCACATCTTCCTTTTTATAGTTGAGTTTCTTGTCTGTAATTTCTTCAATATCCGCAACATAATCATTTTCTTCAATTTGAACAGGTATACTCGGAGATTTATAGGTATTAGCACAGCCATAAAGCCGACGAAGAATTCCTACCGCGCGTTTAACACGGGTTTCATAATCCCAAACTAATGACTCATCATTGTGAATATCTCTAACAGCTAAAGAAACTAAAGCACAAAGACTTTCGACTTGTAAGGTTGCTGCAACAATATTTTTATGATAACAGTTAAGCGTATGGCGCTCAATATTAATATCGTTAAACGCATTGGGAAACCAGACGGCACGACCACGTTTACTGTGGTACAGTAGATGCTTAAGTTTATCAGAAGAAAAGTAAGGAAAGCAATCAGAGTTAAATTGAATGCAGGCTTGATCTAAACTAGTTAAAGAAAAATGGTTATTTTGCGGTTTATGCCATACTGTAACAGCCTCAAGCATTCTATGAATTTCCCCATTCTCAGTTATTGCGTCTGTAGGGTCTATTCCTTCTGCTTGGACGATTGTAAATATTGTAAAGGGTTTTTGTTTTGACACCCTACGTTCAGGAAACTCGTTCAGACCTAAATTTTCCCTCCGTAGAGTATTCAAGCATATCTGAGCCAGTTTATTCAAGTTTATCTTATTACCTTGGACGCAAAATATATCATCGTTTCTAATCGCGAAAGCTATCTCAACAGCTTCTGTTGGGCAAAGTCTAATTTTACATCCTGTGGAAACAACTAAGGCTAGTCCATGTGGATAATAGAAAGCTTCTAATGAGACATATCCTTTTTTTTCTTCTAGAAAAGGTATTTTGACGTTAGGAATACCTTGCTTGCTGCGGAAAGGCATCAATTGTTTCCATGCTCGTGTCTTTTTTACATCATCTAGAACTATCGGTTCTCTTTCATTCTCATCTTTGTCCATCAAGTAGTACGCCCAAAAGTAGTTCGGTTGGTTTAGCTCCGAAAGCCAAGGAAGTTTAAGAGTAGTGTTGTTCCCAGCTTTAATTTCGTCAAATAGGCTTTTGTATTGGTCTTCATTACCTATACAGGCAAACGGTTGTTTATTAAATGAATTATTTTCCAGCAAATTTGGAAATGCCTCGACCCAAATGAATGATAATCGAAAGTTATTAATAAGAAGATTAGACATCACTTGACTTTCCTATTTTTTACGATATTATATAGATATCTTTTGGCTTTGATGTAAAAATCATATAAGCCGCGTAAGAATCGGTAGGTTCTGTTCAGGGTTTCGGTAGAAGCCTAGCGGTGAGCCACACAAGCAGCTTCAAGGAAGCTGCTTTCTAGTTTCAGCTTTCATCAAAAGTAACAATAGACCAAAATGAGGGAGGGGAATCTGTCTTTAGCTCTTTAGAGAATTGCTGAGGATGGGAGAGCCAATCAATTTTCTCCCATTCTAGTTCTAGCAAATTACGTTTTTTTCCTTGATCAAGAAGTTCAGCTATCTTAGCTGCGCTACCTTTCTCATTCAGCTTGATTTGGTCGTTAATCTTATTCTTAAGGTCTTTGCTGCCTTCTAACGATTTGACGACGATTCGCGGCGCCACCCAAGATGAGCCTTGATATTTTATATACGGTTCAAGTAAGCAAGCATCTTGTGACTTACTATTTAAAGAAACACGATTAAGTACAGGGCTAAGTCGGCGCCAATAGAGCTTGTTGAGAGTTTCGATCTGGTCGTCATCTTCAGATGGAGTAGTAAGTTGAAGATACCAATTAATTACTATCATTAATACAATGTAAAAACCGCATCCTAGCAAAAATACTGAGATTAACCAAACGATAGCAACATCTGACAGTCCATAACCTTTGAGATAGTCTCGTTTAGAAAATCTTGGGTAGACAAAGGCGATGATAATTGAAATAGTAATACTGACAGCCCAAAAATCAAGTTGACCAGGTTGTAGTGGAAATTCTGTAGTCAGAGTTTTTGATTTTAAAAACCCCCAGTTCCAAAACATTCTCATTATCACTAGCATTAACACTCCTGGTAAAAATAGCAAAGAAGGTATACCAAGAAGCGTTAGTATTTCCGATTCAGCAAAAACTCCGACTTTAACTTCTTTGCTAACAATTATATTACCTGAGTGGCTACCGATTTCTCTCCAATCAAACAGTACATTGAATACAAGGAGATACTTTCCAGGTACAACTGTGTTGCTTGCGGTAACTTGAATGGGAATGACATGGCTTTGTTGCGAATAAAGTTTGAGATTTACAGGAATTTTTTCATTTTCATTTTGTACATTTAAGGTATCGCTTGAATTTTTAATTGTTGTTTTCTGTGTTTTGTTATTGGGGAGACATTTATCTTGATTGAAACAAATAAAACTGGGTTTAAATGGATAAACCTCTTTGATATTTATTTCTACATTAGATTTATTAGTCAACACAAGGTAAGCCATACCAGGTTGATTTTCATTTAGGCTTTCAAGAGTTGTTTTGACTTCAACTCCTAAAATTTTGTCTACAGCACTCAACTCACGACTTTTTAATTGCACAGAATTAAGTAAGATTGCTGGCTTCTCCTGAGTATCTCTTGGCTGATACCAATGATGTTTAATATAAAAATAAGCACGTCCAGACACCAATTCTCCTGGTGGTTGAGCAAGAAGAATTTCCCAGGTAAACTCAGCTTTTGGAGGAAGAGTTTTTACCATAGGGATTTCCTTTTTTGGCTTTACAAGGGTGTTACTGACCCATGACAGTTGAAGATTGTGGAAGGTTTTGGTAGTCGGATTGCGAACAATCACTAATACTGATGTATCTTCACCTGTTGTTGGAAGTTCTATAGAGTTTGGAATAATTTCAAAAGTTAGCTTTGGTGATTCAGCGCTAGCATAAGTACTAACAGTAAGAAGAAATATAGCTGCTATTAAAACAAAAAATCTGTATTTCACTCCTCTATCACCTCTTTACATAGCTAATGGTAGTAATTTCCCATACATGACATTTCGCTGATAAATTCATAATTAAATTATTGCTATTATTTTACTCCTTGTTAACATTAGTTATGTGTTCGCGCTAAAAAAAGCGTGTTAATGATAATCGCAACTCAAAGAGTTGTACCCTCAGCATTAATGCATTTATCAATGCTGAGGATACAAATAGTACTTAAATACCATTAGCTATTACTTGACTGGCGCCTCTAGGGACGTGAATTCTTCATGTAACTCGAAGATTTTCTCAACTTCTTGTAAGCTACTTCCACCATTAATTATTTCTTGCACTGCAAGTTGTACAGTTTGAACACAGTAATGATGCCCATTTGTTGTAACATTTTTTACCTTATTTTCATCCAGGTTCAGGTTAATTAGTTGGTGGTGTTGATGGTGTTGGTGTGGCATCTCGTCCAACTAAAATTTCAATTTCAGCATCTGGCTGCTTCTTATCGGGATCGGGAGTAGGGGGTTTGTAAATAAACTTAAGTACTTTTGGAGCAATACCTAGCACTGAAATGGCGCCTGTTCCCATATAAAGATGGGGTTCGTCAAGCACTATTGGATTTGCAGAATTTTGTGAACCCCCATCATTAACTTTATATGTCAAGTCCGAACCATATACGCTCGACTTAATCATTAAAAAGCTCACCTGGTTTGCATCCCCTGGCTGAATTTCAATCGATTGTTCTTTACCATCAGGCTTAATTGGTACCTCTATTTTATCGTAAGCTTCGACTGCCTTGGGTTTGGAGATTTGAATTTGAGGACCGCCTGCAATCTGCACATTTAATGCCAAATTAATAGTTGCCATAAGTTATTCCTTTTAATTGCAATTTATTTACACCAAACTCATTTGCACCAGGTTTTTGATGCTGCATTCAGGCAAAACTATTTTCTCCCAGCGCAAATATTTTCTTAAGATTTTGCAATCTTTTCGACAAGCTCAAAGAAGCCCAGTTTCTAATCAAGATGCAAGAGTTAAGTTAAGCAATTCCAAAATCAACTGCTCTTATTGTGACAATAACTCTAAATTGTGAGAAACTTGTGAGGGCGGTTTAAATTTTAAGCCAAAATTCAGGATATAGGTAATTTATTATAAGTACAAAATTGTCTAAATTATTAGTAATTAAAATGCTGGCAAGAAAGTCCTAATATTCGATTTTCCTATTTTTGATAATACTGATCTAATCTTCTCAAGTTAAATCAGAACGTTCTGATTCAATTCTTAGAGGTTGTTTGAAAAGTGTCGTTTTATGTCATGCCCAGGTAGAAGCATCTCAGTGTACAGGCTCAAATCCTAGATTCTAGCCTGCGGCAAAACTCCGTTTACGTTCCGTAAGACTCCACTCAGAATGACAATTTATACTTTATCTCACTTTTCAAACATCCTCTTAACCTCTTTATTAAGTATTGAATATCCGGTAGAAGTAAATACAAAATTACTAATAATCAGCAACGTCAAAAAATATTACTTTCAATTTTAGTGATTGCAAGGTGTGGTTCCACATCACTATCAATTATAGATATAATTCCTGGTAAGTATTCATCCATCATCGTAACGTTGGCGTAAACCAACTTTTTAATTAGGAGAAAAGTCAACCTAGACCCTTCAACGTCAACACTGGTTTTATAACAGATTTCTCCATTCGCTAAATCTAGTTCAAAATTACCAATAATCATTCCAGAATTTGCTCTAGTAATAAATTCTGCCATCGCCATTCTCTTATTTTCTGGCGCCATCACAGGACAAATTGAGTAAAATACAAATTGCTGTTGTTCTTCTCTAGCTTTGGCGTAGCAAGTCCATTGAGCATTTTGACCTTGAAAAAGAAGTTGTAAAACAGGCTCTGCTTTTATTTTGCTAAAAGACCAGTCGTCATGTGTAAAGAAATTAATTATTGCCTGAAGAATTGATGTACTAGAGAATCGCTTTTTCTGGAAATGATATATTTCCTTGTGTAATCAAGCAGGCAACCAATTCTAATTACTCTCATGTTGGAATAGTGCTAGATGTAGAGATGGGTGGCGGATTTGGTAAAAGCGTCTTAATTATTGAATCAAATATTGAAGTTAAACAACGAGATGCCAACAATCAAGACGTTATTAAAGGAGTGCAAATCCATTGGCTGAGTAAGCGTTTAGAAATGTACGATGGCGACGTTTGGTGGGTACCACTGCAACATAAACTCCCTCAAAAAGGTTTGCTAAAAATGCAAGCTTGGCTAAGGGAAACTCACAATCAAAAAGTACCTTACGATTTTGTGCAGGTGTGTGGTGCTAGTTTAGACTTGTTTGATGCTTTCGGATTTGAGAATAAGCAAGATTTTTCTAGCCTGTTTTGTTCTGAACTCGTCACAAAAGCCTTGCAAGAAGCTGGAGTAATAAGCGATGAGGTTAACCCTTCTGAACAAACTCCTCAAGATGTCGTGACTTTTGATTGTTTTAAAGAACCTGTACTGCTTAAAAAATCGGAGCCAAATGAAGTTAACAAACAAAAGGAGGAAAAATATCAGTACTTTACAGGTGATTTTGTAGTATAAATTAGGACTGACGGATGAGAAGCATTTTGTAATATCCTCTTCTGTCACTCTCCGAAAATTTTTATCATTAATTTTGGTAGTTTGGCGCCTGCCGTTACGATATGGTAGGGTGTGTGGCGCCACGCACCGGCATCGTCGATGGTGCGGAGGGCGCAGATGATTTTTCATTTTATTGAAGACCGTAATAGCTTTGACGCACCCTACTTCTCAAAATTAATGACATAGACCAGCATTGTCCAGAACGTCTGACTTAAGTTGTTCTGAAATCTCAAAATTTACAGGAGAAATACCTTGACTAAAATTAATATTCTCTCTGTCTACATTGGGAACGATTAATAAACGTACTTTGCCTGCAATGGTATTTTTATGATTTTTTAAACAATGCGCGCGAGCTACTGTCACACGAGCATCTTTTTTAGGAGCTTCTTTAGCAGGTTTGATTTGGCGAGTTTGGGTAAAAAGTCAAAATCCATAATTATCAAATATATTTATTGTTATTATCGGCAAAGTAAAACTGATTCGCATCTTCTAATTGATTAGACAAGTAAAAAAGTTGAGACTGGCGCCTTCAACATCGATACTAGTTTTATAACGAATTTCCCCATCGTCAAAATCTAGGGGTTTGAGACTTGCTGTGATTTCAATATTGCTGTTGGGGTCAAATTCTCTGTTGTTAAAGGCGCCGCGTAGTTCGGGTTTGAGGTTGAATAGTGCGTTTGTGTCGATGTGATAGTAGACTTCTGGGGGAACCTCGAAAATAAGACAACAAGTGCTTATGCTTTCGTTACGTTTTGTAAGGTTGAAAGCTAACTTTTGGACAGTTAGTCTGGAGCGTGAGGAGTCGTGTAACGTTAACTCAGTTTCCAGTTGATAATTTGGGATATTATAAATCATATGCAAACCTTAAGTTTCTGGTAAAGAGATAACATTTGGAAATAAAGGAGACGGTTCTGGTATTGCAAGACCAGCTTCAAGAAAGCTATACTCCTGAGAACTCATAGATGTAGGTGTAAAGCCATTATGGCGGGCAATAGCAGCAGCAGCACAGATAGGTGTTTCAAAATCTGGGTAACTACCAGGATGGAAGTTAATCCAATCACCTTCATCTTCCTCCATCCAGAAGTTAGCGATGGATTTTAAAGCTGTTTCTGTTTTTCGGTGATCTTTACTGGGAATACTAGATGCCAGAATTAGCCAAGCATTATCTTCATCATCTGTTGCATTTCTATATATATTAGAGACTGGTTGACGTTGAAGCAAAGTCCAAAGTACTTGTTCTGATATCTGGTTACTAGCAGGTGCAGGTTTTTCTGAAAGCACTTCAAGAAAATCCCATTCGCCGCCAATAGCAGCATATTGAGCAGCTTGAAGAATCTCTTGTCTCAAAAACATCCCGAATGCAGTTAACGAAGACCAGCGGCGCCATATTAGATGTTCCGCACCAGCAGAGTAAAGAAACGAAGTTATTTCTAATGATGCTTCTGTTGTATGGTTTGATGCTTCTTCTGCATCATAAATCCCCTCATCCAATAACTCATCTACAACTTCTAGGCTTCCACCTCCAATCATCCCCATAACCGCTTCCACTCCTCTTCTACGAGCATTTCCCCTAGAATTATTAAGTTGGCGATACTCTTGTTTCACAAATGAACGATATGTCTCGTAATTTAAAATTGTCATAGTTTACAGTAAAATTTAGGTTTTTGTTGTAATACTAATTATATTCGCGCTTATTAAATTAGAGTCTTTTTAGATAAATATACTAACCTAATTTTTGTTTTTTATTACTTTCAGTTTCAGCCATTGCGTGTGCATCTTTTTCAACTTTAACAGCTATCTTATCTGCTTGATTTTCAATAGCTTTCTGTAAGTTTTCTGGTGTAATGTCGGCAGCAGGTGGATTATCCCACTTAACATCTTTTTGCATTTTGAGATTGCTTCCTGGAATACCACCTTTAAAAGTAACTTCTTCTTCATTTAAAATACGAGTTTTTATTTTAACTTTACCAGATTCTTGTAGAAATTGAATATTTGATGCACCTTGCTCTTTCAACTCCTTTCCAGTAAACAAATACACAAATATTCTACCAACTATGTCTTGTAGTCGTCGATTACCTGCCAGGTTTGTCGGAAGTTTACCACCTAAAGCATATCTTGCTGGATGCTTTGCTCTCCAAGAGGTAGAGATAAAGGGAAGTTTAGAAAAACTTACGTTTTTATAAGCGTTATGTTCTTTCTTTTCTAATTCATCACGAAATTTACCGTAATTATTGACATACCTCTGTATTAAAGCATAAGTTTGGTTATCAAATTCTTGCTTAGAACCCCACCAAGCCGTAACTTTTTCTCCTTTATTTTCTTTAGCTATTAACTCTTGCTTTACTTGCTGAATAGCTTTTTGTAAAGATTCAGGTTTAACGTCCGAGCCATCGAACGTACTACTTTCTGCCAATTCCAATGCTGCTTGGCTAGGTGTGAGTACACCTTCAGATTTTGTATTAATTTTTTCCTTATATTTTTCCTTATATTTTTCACTACTTTCTTCACTATCTCCCTCGTTTAGGAAATGCACACCTCTATATAAAGGAATAGTTTCATTTTCCATTTCTTCCCATTTACGTTTCTTTGTATTTTTTTCAGGATTAATTTTAACATTAACATAATAAGCACCATCATTATCTTTGGTAAGCTTTGCCGATGTAAGTTTATATTTAGATTTAATTACCAATATCTCGTCGTTAAGTTTATCAGGAGTTGCTTCTTGCTTATTCATAATTTCTTCGGCTTCGGTAACAGCCTTGGAAAGGTCTAATAGCTTATCTTCCTGGCTTCTTGTATCGGGCTTACTATCTTTATTTTTCTTATTATCCTCACGTTTACCTAATAAACTCTTACCCTTCTCAACCACAAAATTCGCCAACTTATTCATGGCATTTTCTATCGGTGCCTGAATTCTCTTAATCACATTTTTTATCTGTTCGCTAATACCTCCCAAGCCAATTAACCGTGCTAAGAAGCTAATCATGACTGGGAGCGAGCGCGCCATTGCCTGCTCGACATAAGTAGCCGCACCTGCAATATTTCCTGCTGCAATATTACCAATTGATGTAAAGACCGCCTGAGCAAGGGCTGCTATTTGTGAACCACGCTCGATAAAGAACATTATCGTATTATAAATTGCCATTACCGCTTGCACAATGGCGCCCGCAGGATTAAACATCGAAATTAACTTAGTAATTGCAGCGGTGATAATACTGTTTTGTACCCAAGAGCGGATACCACCAATTACCATCTCTTGCAAATTACCCGCAAACTCAGTAATCTTCTGCCAAGCTGCAGCTAATCCACCTGTAATAATTGTTTTGAGAAAATCAAAGGCTTGTTCCAATTGTTTAACGCGCGGTTCACCTATTAGTTGTACTAACTTACCTCGCAATTTGTTATAGGTTAAACCCAATACCTGTAGCACTAAAGAGAGAATACCCTTGAGGTCAAACTGTGCTGGAAGTGCTAACCCTGCACCAGCCATTGCGCCAAACAACCAACCTGTCAAACCTTGTTTAAGATGGGTTTGTATATTACTAGCAAACTTCTGAAAACCAGCTTTGACCCCAGCTACGAGATTTCCTGCAAAACCAATTGGATTTTTGATAATATTTCCTAACACAGAACCAGCGCTGCGGATAATTTCCATTACCTTAGCTCCGGCGCCACCTGCAATATTCAATAAACCCTCAAAGGTAAATTCCATAACCTTTGTAGCAGCAGAGACGACAAAGTTTTTGATGCGGATAATCGGTTCAGTAAAGATGTTTTTAATTTTTTCAAAAGCACCAAAAGGATTAAGTGCGTCACTCAATCCCAAAGACTGCAATGCACTAGCAAACAATCCCTTAATTGTATCAAAAGACAAGTTAAGTTTTATGACTTCTTGATTAAACCAATTAAAAGCCCGTTGTAAAGCACCAGATTGTTCTAAATTATTAAAAATATTTTCACCATTGGGTATTAAACTGAGCAAACCGCGAATTAAATTAGTTGCATTACGTTCAACAGGTGTACCACTAACTGGGTCTTTACCTAAGATTAACGCCAATAGTCTATAGCCTGGAATTTGCCGAGCAAATTCGGCGATTTTGGCTTTGATTTGTTCTACAGGATTGTCTAACCAAGCTCCTTGAATGCGAGGATTTACTTGGCTGACCTGTAATGAATGAGGCTGAATAAAACCTTTATTTTGTAACGAAGGATAATTAGTAAGTCGTTTTGCTTGAAGAGATTCGGATGTTTGTTCTAATTCAGATGTTATTGGTTTTTGTCGCAGTTCCTTGTTGTTAGTAAGTTCTGAAGCAGAAATAGAAAGTTCTTTCGCAGCAATTGCTTTTTCCTCTTTCTCTGCTTTTTGCACTTGTTTATTTAACCGCAAACCTCCTGTTTGTTGTATGGTGTGGGTTAACTCATGCGCCGTTAAATCATTATTACCCGGCGCCTTACCTGCTCCATAGTAAATATCATTACCATGTGTAAAAGCTTGCGCTCCTAATTCCTTATTCATTTGCACAGAATTAGAGTCAGTATGCACGCGCACGTAGCTCAAATCTGCTCCAAATCGCGGCTCCATGAAACCACGTATAGAGTCTGATAATGCACTACCACCACCTTTACTACTTGCCAAATTACTCTCCACGCTAGGGCTAGCTTGTAAGCTACCATCAACTGTGCTTTGCAATCCTGATTTTGACCGTATTTTTTCTTTGTTTTCGATTTGACGTTGTACAAGCCGGGTAATGCTGTTAACTAAAGGAGAAGGTTGAATAAGTTCAGTATTTTCTTCATTTTGGCGTTGAATTGCTGTGTCTGACATCGCCATTACTTGCGCTGCCATATTATCAGCTTCTTGCTCATATTTATCTCCAGCTTTACCAACTGTTACTTTTGTTTGAACTGGTAAGTTTTCTGTTTCCTGTTTTTCTTCCTCGTGACCACCCCAGATAGATTTTGTTTGGATATCTCCTGCTAATTCCGGCTGTTTTTCCTGGGGAATAGTTTCATCACTTGGCTGCATTTGTAAGCCATTTTCATTTTCTGCTTCTTCTTTTTGTTGAATTTCTCCAGGTTGAGGAGGCGCCGTTGCAGGTTGGAAGAAAGGCGAGCGCTCACCGATAAATTTAGGTTGCGCCAAGGATGCTGCACCAGGATGAAAGAAAGGAGTCTGCTCTGGCATTGGCTCTGAGAAAAATGCACCTCCCCGTTCTTGCTCAAAAGAAGACCGATCTGCCTGGGTATGCTGTTGACTATGGGTGCTTTTGTTCTCAGTAGTTTTCATAGTATCAATCAAATAAATGTACTATTAATAGTTGCTTGCTGGAGGTGGTATGTTACACTTATTTTTTATTTGATTAGTATGTTAATCATTTAAATGTAATTCTATTTTAAGTGCTTCCTTTTTTGCATTTTTCAACGTAGTCAAATAGACAATTAGTTCTTCTAAGATTAATCCAAACGGAAGTGCGCCCCAAACAAAATTATTTAGAGGCATTCCATTGAAAAGATCATATGCTATTTTGTATAATGCAAAGAGCATATATGAACTATTAAATCCAAGTAGTCCAATTTTCGCCAATCCTGGTAATAAGACGTTTCTTTTCCATCTTACGGCATAACATAAAGCAACTAATTCAGATACTCCTGTTATTGTGAGGTACACCCATTTATCTAGCACGAAGAGGCTCAATCCATAGATAGCCGCTACACCTGTAACCCCAGCCAGACCCAACCCTATCAGTAACCTTTTTACCGTTATATGTTCATCTACCCACTGATCTACAAATTTATCCAATCGATCTTGCATCTCAATCAGTCTGTGAATTCTGTCTATTGCTGCCTGTTTGGTTTTTGCTAACCCTTCTTCAACTTGCTGGAAACGTTTGTTTGCCTCATATATCACTTTATCCTGGGGCGATTGATAAACGAATAGTTTGTGATTTACTCCTACTTTTACCCAACCCAAAGGAAACCCAAGTGTTCTTTCAGTTAGTTTTCCTTGTTTGTCTTTTGCGTACCATCGAGTAAACCTTCCAGGCTGATTGCCCTCTTGGTGGTCTTCGGAATCGTACAAAAATGGGGTACTCTCATCTTGCATTAACTGCATAGTAGTTCCCCGATCCAATCTCTTTCCCTTATCCTTTCTTTCCTGACTTTTCTCCCCATACTTTCCTTGTGTGACTGTCTCAAAAAGATTTTCCATAATACCAAATTCCTTTTTCACACGCTCTTTCTTTTTACTCGGCGTTTTTGCAATTGCGTTACTATCTATATTCTTTGACTTCTCTTTCATTTGTAATGCTTTTTTTCCCATCACGTCCGCCTCTTTTTCCAAGCTTTCATCATCATTCACATTTACCTTTTCTTTCGTCTGCATAGTTGGCTTCACCCTTCCCTGTTTTTGCTGAACTACATGCCATACTTCGTGTGGTAAGTGTTTTTCTTGTCCAGAGGCTAAATGAATATCTGTTCCTTGGGCAAAGGCATGAGCATTTAATTGAGCAGGTTTCTCTGAGTGATAATTTACTTTCACATCATCCATAGAGTAGCCAGAGAGATTTTCTATACCAGTTTTTAAGTTATCAGGTAAGTCGGTTTTGTTTTCTTTCTCCTGCAAGGGCTGCTGTTGTTGACTAGAATATTTATCTGCTAAAGCCAGCCCCATTGGCTGTTGCAGACCAGCATCTAAAGGCTGTCCACTTCTCCTGGCACTGTTAATTGCAGATGCCAAATCCGTTGATGCTTCTCCTCTCCCAATGGCTTCTCCATGCTGAAGGGTTGACTTTGCCTGCAATTCCTCTTTATTTTCTTCCTGACGCTGTACCGACTGCCCTTGTGTTGACTGGGTGGTCACAGGCGCATTAATCTGTTCTACCACCTGAGATGCAACCCGATCTGCCTCCTGTTCGTACTGGTCTCCTGGCGCCCCAATGGTCAACTTCGCTTGGATTGGTAATGTTGACGACTGTTGCGGGGAGTAAAAGAGCGTTCTCTGCACTTCCCCATTGGCGCCGACTTCGCTTTCAAACGCGGGCATCTGTTGTACAACTGGCTGCCTCATATCCTCAGCCTCGCTGGTTGCAGATTTAGCTTGAATCGCTGATAGCGAGACAAGCTTGGGTTGGAAAAAAAGTGTAGACGCTCCCTTTTCTGCCGCAAAAAAAGTATGGTCTGGCGCCGCCCCAAAACAAGGTTTTTGCGTTGATGGCTGATGATTTGTGCTTTTTTTCTCGTTCTTTTTCATATGTTTTCCTCCAACAGCAAAGTAATTGTGAATAACCTGTTGATATTTGCTGGCTAATACCATTCCACAATCAAAACTTCCTTCATCCAGGGCAGTTTCACCATGCTTAGTCCCCAAGGTAGGCTGCCTAATAAAATATCAATCGCCTGTTGCTCTACTTGGATTTTCCAGTTGTCACCCTCTCCACTGTGGGTGAGTTTGCCCGAACGCTGTAAAAATCCTTCTCTCAACCCATCAGGGCTAGTGCTTTTAAGGACTTCCCAATAATCAATTACCGTTTGTAATAGTTGTTCTCCTTCATTTAAAGCTGCTTCTGGTAAATCTAACCCTCGCGCGACCGGCTGGTTCAATGGCCAGCCACAGAGTAGTTTTGGTAACACTAGTTCGTATTCAGGCGCATCGATTTGTTTTGTTGCCAGATAATACAGTAAATATATGGCAGTTTGTTGGGCAAACTCGTCCCGGAAATATTCGCCATCTAACAAACCAACTGCTTCCAAATAGAACTGCAAAAATGGATGCAACAACACCAACCCTGCCTGATTAACATAAAGCCCTGTAGTTTCCTCCTCGGTTGATAATATTGAGTTGCGAGCAGTTATATCTCCCTCAATGGCTTTTAAACCAAACGAAGTTTCCAGTAAAGCTAGCCAGTTGCGCGTCCAAGTATCTGCTGGCAAATCTCTTGATGGTGAGTTATCTGAGCAAAAAATTTCAGCTAAAAGCAGCAGCCAAGCTTGTTTAACAAATCCGAAGCGCGCGTCATTGCTCAGTTTCAAAGACTGTATCAGTTCTTTGGCTTGTGCCAGCAAGTTGTACCAATTTGTCCAAGTTGGCTGTAACTGTAATACCAACTGATGGCGCCAATCTTCTGGTAACTGAGTGATTAATCGTTGTTGTGCGGCTACATTGTTTCTTAGTAATTGCCGCAAAGGCTGTTGCCATGATGTTTCATTTTGCATTACTGCTGACCACCGGGGTAGCCAGTTTAGCAAGTCTTCTGACCCTTGCTCATTAGGCAGATGACCAGAAGTCAAAAAATAAAGCAATACTTGCCAATCTGTCTTAGAGGTATCTTTATTATACTGCGGCAATGACGTACTATTCTCATTCGCTGTTGATTTTTGCACCTGGTTGAAGGCAGTTAGCCAAAGAGACCTCTGGGCACCAGATACGGCATCAATGCTAGTAAGTAGTTGTTCTGTAGCAATTTGATTAAGGTTTTTATCAAGGCGCCAATCTTGCATTATTTGGGCGAGCCAGTTACGAGTCCAGGTTGCTGCTGGAAATGGCCTTACTGATGTATTATTTGTATCAATTTCAGCTAAAAGTATTTCCCAAGCTTGTCTTTCTAATTCTTGAAAACTACTACTGCTCAAGTTCAAAGACTGCATAATTAGCTTTGCTTGTGCCAACAAGGTATGCCAAATAGTCCAACCTGGCTGTAGCAGCAATATCAGTTGATGGCGTAAGGCTTCGGGTAACTGGGTAACGAGTCGCAACCGCGCGGTTGGGTTGTTTCTTAGTAATTGCTGCAAAGGCTGTTGCCACTCGGTTTCTGTTTGAATTGTAGTTTCCCAGCAAAGTAACCAAGCTTGCCAGTTTGTAGATGGTTGTCCACAAGGTAAACGACCGTATTCCAAAAAGTACAGCAATACTTCCCCATTGTTCTTGGGAGTGGCTGATATAGAAGTTAGTACCTGATCTAACGCAGTTAACCACAAGGACTGTTCTTGATTAGGAAATCTTGTGAGGATGGCGCCTAATTGTTGACGAGCAATTTGATTAAAGTCTTCTAAGTTTTCTATATTGCTAGACAAAGCCAGGGGCTGTAATTTTAATATCAACTCCCGTAGGAAGGTTTCTGGTAACTGCTCAACTAGACGTTGCTGTGTTGCTGGGTTAGTTCTCAGTAATTCCCATAGGTCTTGGCGCCAATTGGTATTACTTTGCATCACGGCTGACCAACGCGGGAACCAAACTTGCCAATCTCCAGATGGACACCACCAAGGTAATCGCCCATAGCGCAAAAAGTAAAGCAATACTTCCCAATCTGAGGCTTGGCTTTCACGAGTGATTGTTTCTGTTTTTGCACTAGCTACTAAACGCTCCGCTAGATGGTCACTTAAAGTTTCTCTGAGAGCAGTCACCAAACTGTGTATAAATTCATCTCCTAAAAACCGCCGATCAACGGAGCCTATCTCCACCTCCACCCGATCTAACCGCACAACCTCCTCATCTCCTACCAACTCGTCAAACAGGCGCGCCATTTCCTCCACGCCTTGCTGCTGAAACAAGCGACTCATATCTTCCTGTAAACTCCATACATCAGCAAGGCGCCTGGTATCGAGTTCTAATACAGTTCGTCCAATGATGTGGCGTTGTATGTTCATAGTGAGGCTTTGACTCCGATATCTTTACCATTTATTCGGAGAATATTACGTAATCGGTCAAGTAGCAGAGGCGGTGTAGGAGTAGTTGGGGTACCTGTGCCAGTGTCATTATTATTGATGCGAAGAATCACGCTTAAAGCAGTCCCTTCCAGTTGGGCGCCGTTAATTTCCTCAAAGACTTGTGCCTTAATTCGATGCACACCTATAATCGGTTGCCAACCATCAGGCAAGCGGTAGGGTCTAGTATTAACTGGTGAACTTTCTTGTACCCTAGCATGAGGAGCGGTATAAGTAAATACTACACTGCCTACTGTTGCTGGGACAGTCACGGCTTCAATCGCGTATTGATTGTTTGGGTTAAAGTCAGATATTTTGAAAGTGCGGTCGTTTTCTAGTGCAGTAGTGTTAATTACTTGATTATTCATCATGGTTAACAAATTAAACTTCTGCACACCACCAAAGGGGATGGGAATATTTTTAGTTATTGGCTCACTGCTACAACTTCCGAGACTGGGTGGGGTATTAATACGCAAAGTAACAGACACCTCAGCACCAGCTACCCAAGTGTTGAAATCATAGTTGTAGTTGATAATGAACTCACTATTACCAGGGTTACTGGTATTGCGGCTACCATCGGGATGTTCCCAGACAAAGTTAAAAGATGTCTCTTGCGCTGGTTGAATATTGAAGACACGAATAGAGAATCCTTGGGCGTTAATGTTGGCAATTTCTGCCTCAAAGTTACCCACAGGAACCCGATGCACGGTGAGGTTATAAAAGCTCTTATTAGTACATGAGTTCTGATTTGTGATAGTGTACTCAACGGTGAGCGTTACTTGTTTCGCATCATCTAGTTTCACGGAACTGAGAATTAATTGCGGTGGATTAGATTGGTCATTAAGTACATCAGCAGAGATGTCCTCTTCCCCAGCAAATACTCGGAAGGCGCCTCCTGGCAACTTTGGTGTTAGAAATACAGGCGCATCATTTGTACAGAAATTAGTTTTATTTGCCTGATTACCTACTAGGAAACCCGCATCTGGTAGGGCAAAAATTGTTACTTGCTGCTGGGTGGAGTTAGTGCAACCGTGGTCGCTGGTAATAGTGTATACAAGGGTTATTACTTTCTGACTTTCGTCTTGACTCAATTTTACCGCGCTGGGGTTAAATTGATTGTTGTCAATGATATCCTCTAGAACATTTCCTTCATCATCCAGAGCTTGGAATCTACCACCTTCTAAGTTAGGCGCCAGAGATACTGGTTCATCATTTGCACAGAAACTAGTTTTATTTGCCTGATTACCAACTTGGAAACCCGCATCAGGTAGGGTAAAAATTGTCACCTGCTGCTGGGCGGTGTTGGTACAACCGTGTTCGCTGGTAATGGTATATACAAGAGTAATTACCTTCTGTTTTTCATCTTCACCCAATTTGACTGCACTGGGGTTAAATTGATTGTTGTCGATGATATCCTCTAGAAAATTTCCTGTTTCATCCAGAGCTTGGAATGTACCACCTTCTAAGTTAGGCGCCAAAAATACGGGCGCATCATTAATGCAAAAACTAGTTTTATTTGCCTCGTTACCTACTTGAAAACTTGCGTCTGGTAAAGCAAAAATTGTCACCTGCTGCTGAGTGGTATTGGTGCAACCGTGTTCGCTGGTGATGGTATGTACAAGAGTAATTACCTTCTGTTTTTCATCTTCAGCTAATTTTATTGCACTAGGGTTAAATTGATTATTGTCGATAATATCCTCTAGGACATTTGCTTCATCATCTAGAACTTGGAATATACCACCTTCTAAGTTAGGCGCCAGAGCTACTGGGTCATCATTTGCACAGAAACTAGTTGTATTTGCCTCGTTACCTATTTGAAAGCCTGCGTCTGGTAGGGCAAAAATTGTTACCTGCTGCTGGGCGGAGTTAGCACAGCTTTTATCGCTGGTTACGGTATACTCAATGGTAAGCTGTACCTGACCTGCATCACCCAGTTTTACCGCATGGGGAATAAATTGCGGTGGATGAGATTGGGTATTCAATACATCGGTAGAAATGTCCTCTTGCCCAAGCAGTACTCGGAAGGCGCCACCAAGACGCTCGGAATTTAAAGATACAGGAACATCATTGGCACAAAAAGTCGTTTTGTTTGACTCGCTGCCTATTTGGAAGCTTGCATCTGGTAGGGGATAAATGTTTACGGTTAAAGTATCGTAGGTGTCATCTACCGCATAAGCAAAAGTAATTGCCACTTCTAACCCCTTAGCCAAATCATCTTTACTGGCTTGGTCAATGCTACTGGGTTGGAAAAATTGTTTAGTTCCTTCAAACAAAACTCCCTTTCCTCTAACTGTGCCACCCTCTGGTTCCAGCGTAAATTCGTACTTACGGCTATCACCTTCACAGAAAAAGCTTCTCTCTAGCAAAATGATTGGGCGTGATCTCGCTAATATGTAATTAACTGGGAGCGCATCGCTACCACAACGATAAGGTAGACAAAAATCTCCTACAACAATATCTTTCCGCTTCTGCAATTCTAAAAGCAGCAACTCCCAGTTAGAGGTTAATTCTTGCGCTGGTAATTCATCAGGCAAAGAAGGTGGTAATAAAGCAACTTCTTGGATAGCTTTAGTACGCTTGGTAGCTTCTTGATGGGCATCAGGGTCTTTGTCTGGCGCCAAAAGCTTTTGAGCATCTTCACCATCTACATAAACCAAGATAAAAGTACCACCTTTGGGAACCCCACCCAAATGTTCCATACCAGGATGCTGTTGGGCAAATTTATCGAACAAATGCAACTTCATCAGTTGCTCTAATCGCTGCTGATAAGTATTAATTAATCCTAGCAGTTCAAAATAGTTGAGTTCCTCGGCTGCCTGTGAGTTACCTATTTGGTAGTTTTGGGTATTAAAGCTTTCAGGTACATCTCGCAACAAACTATAAAGTGTATCGAAGTCTTGAAACTCCGACTCTGTGATGATAGGTTGATTGTCTTGATTAAAGCGAACAGTAAAATGATTTAAAGAAAGTAAAATAATTGGATACTTTCTGGAAGGAGTACCAGTTTGAGGATTAGAGGGTGGTAAGTTTACATCATACTCTGTCGAGAGCTTGAGATGATAATGAACCGAGCTACTGGACGAATCAATTACTATTCCATAAGTGATTTTCCCCTGCGATAGGCTGCTTGCCATCTCTTTGGCGATGCGTTGCTTTTCCTTGTCAATAGCATCATTAGAAACTCCTGTAAGGTCGATGCTGAGGTCTTCAAAGTTTTCAAGGCTATTTCCCTCAGTTCCCGGAGTTTGCGTAACGAAGCGGGCAATATGGGTGTTGTTTTTGTCAAGTACAAATAAATTAAATCGCTGCTCTGTATCGCCTTTAACAAATTTATAGCCTTCTGGTTTCCGGGCAATTTCTAAGATGGGATTAAATAGTTGGCTGCTATTAATGACAGTCAAACCAGACTGGTCAAAGAAAACCTGCTTCAAAGTGTGCAGTAGGACATTTTTTGGTTCGGTTGCATACTTAGCCCAAATATGAAGAAACTTCTCCTTCATCCGCTTAAAATCTGATTCCAGGTCATCAAACTGTCCAGATAAGTTTAAATCCTGAAGACTAGCTTGGCTGTCGAGCTTAAGAGTAATAACATCAAACGCTAGGCTGTAGCGCTGTCGATATTCCTGAACGTGTTTAAGTGCATTATCGCTAGCTTTGCCGATATGCCCTTCAATTCGGTAAAAATTGTATGCATCTAACCGATAGGTCATGTCGTCAAAGACATGAATATTTTCTTGCGAATCCTTTTTAGGATAAAAATAAGCAGGATGACGAGCAATTCGTCCTTTACGGTAGGCATCGTAGTTCCAGTATTGATAAAGGTTGGGATAATTTAGGTAGTAAGGGATTGCTTGCTCGCTCAGTGGTGCTGATTGGTCTTTACTGGGGGTTATTTTGAGCGGGATATTGTAAAACGGTAGCAGATAAAAACTATTTTGTTGGCATAATTTTAAAAGACGTTCATAAAGGTAAAAAACTTGCTTAACGCGAACTTGATTGCTATTGTAAATAGGAGGTTGGGTAAAATGACTACGATAAGCAGAAGGTGTTGCGTATACCTCGCTTGCTTGGCTAGGAGACGGAATTAACCCCAGCATTAAAAATCTGGGAAAGCGCTGGGTATCAGGAGGGCAGTCATCCATCAAGTCAAAAGCAGCCTCAGCTAGTTCATAGTAAGCAGCAACAAGTAGACTGAGGTAATCGTAAAAATATTGTAGATAATAAGCAGATTGAAGCTGTTCAGGTTTTAATATTTGTATTTCTTTTTTAATCTTCTTCGCCTGGATATTATCCAATAGATTTTTTAGCTTAATACCATCGAATAAACTGTTGAGGTTTTCCTTTAATTTACTAAATTCATCTCCCGACGGCAGCAATTCGATTTTGTAAAAAGCTGTAAAAAAGGGCGAGAATAGCAAAAATAATTCTCGAAAAGCCTTATCAATTGCATCAATTGTGTTTCTACAAATCAGGTAGTAGTTATCTTGATAGTTTTGGTAGTTCTTAATTTCAGTGATTTCTACTGTTTTTTTATCTTCTATATAACCAAATCGCTGAACCTGGGGAGCAAAATCTTGGAATTTATTTGTCTGAGGGTCAAACTTTTGGAGAAAGTGGTTGCGGGCTTCAAAAATTGCTTTAATTGGAAAATCCTTCCAGCGTCTAGTCCATTTATCTATTTGATAACCCTGCCGTAGCAAGCGTTCAGCGCTGAGATAAACTTTGGTAGCGTTGGCATCTTGTTGTGTAGGCAAGCTAGGCAGCAAAAGAAAGCGCAAGCGAAAACTCCGCTCCTGCCCGTGATCGTCATAGTTGAGTTGGCAGTAATCTGAACGTGCCACGTCTTCCCAGTCATACAAAATTACTAGCACATGCTGCTGCAATTCACTCTCACTTAATGCCTTTAAGGGGTAAATTTTTTCCGTTTTAGTCTTGGCTTCTGCATCTGTGAGTAGTTCTTTAACTAGGTAATTTTCTTGGGAAGATTCGTTAGGAATAAAGATATTTTTAGATAGGGAGACTTCATCTTGGTAATGGGTAAAAGTATTTTTTAGTTCCCCGCTTTCATGAGTATTCGGCAGATATTGGATACAAAAACCCTCCGAAGTGAGACCACAACCAGGAGCGATCTTAATTCCTGCGCTGTTATTTAAGGTTTGCATCTCTAACCCACAGACAATTCCCATGCCAATTAAATGGGTGCGGGTTAGCCGATTTAGTCCATCGAGGTATGTGACGGTATTATTAAGGTCATCTTTTGTCAATACCTGATTAGGCGTAAAGATGGGGTAGCCAATTTGGTTGTTAGTGTCCATAGCTTTAATCATTTACAGTTCCTAGGGCAGTCTGGTTGAGAATAATCGACTGATTAGTGGTACTTGTCTCTGGGTCATACAAAGTACCTTGAGGATAAACACTTCGTAGTTCGCGGATAATTGCCACCAGACGGTTGAGTTTCTCTGTGAGGTTGCAGGCGCCACCACAGCAAGCATCTAGGGCTAGTTGCGTAAGCCACTCACGATAGGCAACTTCAAACTCCCTCATCTGACGCACATCCAGCCAAGCAATTTTGAGGGCAACGTGAGCAGGCGCCTCCAGTCGTAAAGTACGTTCGACAAATCGGCGAAAATCGATATTACGAAAGCGCTCTGGCCAGTAGGGTAAAATTACACTAATCCAGAAAGAGTAAGGGTCTTGACAGGTTAAACGAGGTTGTTTTTCAACAATTGTAGAATCATCACGGACGCAAATAGGCAAAAAGTAGTCTGAGGTTGTTTTGGGACGAAGGAGAATATGCTCTAGTAAGTGAAACCCTTCATCGTTGACACATGTTTGTAGTGCTTCTAGGGCTTGTTGGCGGTTTAATTCACTGGTGTAATATTGAGTAGCCAAAATTTGCTGTGTATCCTTGCCTCTCAGTTCCCAGCCAAACAGTTTATCAGCATCAATCAAGTTGAAATTACTCGAATTTTGAGCGATTTCTACTAGAATATTGCCGTGCTGCCAAGCATCTTCCATATTGTCGTAGTAATGCTTGCTTTGCAGCAGTATTTGCTCATCCTGTCCATAAATTTGTCCTATATAGTGTTGCTCTATTTTGGTGTTGAGACGAGCAGTGCATACTAATAAAAACAGTTGGTTTATGGCAGCATCTCGCTCGGCTGCTGTCTTATATATTTTTGGGTGGATAGCAACTTCACTTTTTTGATCACGGGGTCGGCTTAACACTCGAAAACCAAAACCGTCTTCTGTAACCGTAAGGTCTATTGCACCTGGCTCAAACAGGACACCTAGCACGTTTTTATAAAAATGATTACGTATTATCTCATAATCACTATCTACCAGCTGCGTGCCATACAACAGCGTAGCTCCACGCCTATCTACTAACTCGAAGGGATGGTCGGAGGTTTGTGCTGTCACCGCTCTTATTTTCAAAAATGGCTCAACTGAGTTTAATAGCTTAAAGGTTTCAAAGGGATTACTCTCCGTTGCTGCTATCGCCAATAGCTTGCCGGACTGATCGACAATTCCTAAACTATAGTTATTACCTGCTTTATCTTTGACTGGACTGACGTAGCGGTTGAGGTAGCGCAAGTTTTCGGCAAAGGCGCCAGCAGATTGCCAAGCTAGAACTGCCGTTGGATATGACTTTAAGCCCTGGAGTAAAGTTTGCTCACCAGTATTGTTTTTAAGTGTAATGAAATAGCCTTTGTTAGCTTGTTCGACTTTGAATTTAAATTGATTTTGGTTAACTTGAATGTTGCTGAACCATCTTTGTAGGGCTGTTTCACGTTCTTCTATTGTTGCTAAACGCTCGGTGCTTTCAGCCAGTACTTTCCCTTTATTATCTACTAATACATAGCCGTAAGCATTGTCATAGTGATAAAAAAGGCGCTTGTAATAAAAATCGGGATGGATGGCAAACAGCAACAACTTCTCCAAGTCTTCCTGAGCCTGTTCACGTGTGACGTATACCTGTTTGCTTTCTAAAAAAATGTTATCTGAGCTACCACTAAAAGAAATTATCCAACCGCCTGGAGCAATTCGATAAGGACAGAGGTGGCGCCGTCGCACATCTTCAAAACCTAGTAAACGAGAAACCCGCTTTTTGAAACCTGATACATTTTCAGTATCCCATACCTGTTTGCAGTCACAGTAATTAAAAGCCCGGAAGCGGTCGCGACTAAGAAAAGGATAGTCCTGTAAAAACTGGGCTTTGTCGTGAATAATTTCGATTTCATCCTTCACTTTGTCACGTTGTTCGTCGATAATTTGGTAGTTAAGTAAGACATAATCACTAAAGGATTCGGCGAAGCGTCCCAATAAATGGTCAAGAAAACGGTTGCGGCGATCACGATAAGCCTCAGCTTCTTCTTGGATAGATTTGAGATATTCTCCACCTTCGCCAAGGATGGCAGGTTTGTCAGGAAAATCAAGCTCCTGGGTAAAATAGGTATGCCATTTGTCTTGCTGACGAGTCACATGATCATTTTGCTGCCTTTTCGCTTCATCTACTTCCCAGGAAAACAGATCGCGCACATGAGCAAGTTGGGCAAAATAGTTTGCTAATAACTGATCAAAAAATACTAGGTATCCTTTTAACTGACGGGCTTGGGCTTGACGTAATGCTGAAGCCGTTTCTGGTAGTCCTTCTTCGCTAATACCATAGGTAAGGGGAAAATCATGCTGGATTGAATAGTGGTCAGCTAGGTGATAATAACTACCTGTTGGTACCGTCAAATCTAATTCATTATCCCTGCGGAAAACTTTGATATGTGCTGCCTGTTGTTCATAATAGCGGCGTTTTACCTCATCCATATTTGTCGAAATTGGAAAGGCGCCTTTAAAAAGCTTGATTTTGGAATATTCAATCCCTAACACCGGACTATACCCTTTAGTCAGGTGTAGATGCCAAGGGTGTTGCGACTGAGCTAGACCGTCAATATAGTTAGTAATGTTCAGCTTTCTAACTGCCGCGACACCTGGCACCTTTAATATTTCCTGATATAAATCTGAGGTATAAATTATCGTCGGTAAGGTAAGCGCTTCCAATTCGGCGGTGTCAATAAAGCCATGACTATCGTAAACTTTATCAGCGTTCACTGGTTGAGGCTGGATTTTTTGATTATGGAGGAAAGAAGGTCTACCAGCAAAGATTTCGGTTATACTTTTACCTTTGTCCAACAACTCTTGCAAAGTGTAAAACTGCAAGCGGGGTGATAGAAATGCCTGAATCCTGACATAAATTTCTACTAGCACATCTTCGGCATCAGCATCAACTTCGAGTTCAATATCGCCACACAGCCCTATTTCTTCTTCACCCAAAACCATGATATCGTAAACGTCTTCGCAAAGATTACGATGCTTACACAGCACAGCTTTGACTTGATCAAGGGTGTTCGACCAAGAACGTTCAATCTGCCCACAGGCATTTTTGCGGTATTCCAGATCAAGGTCAATATAAACAGTATAAAGCCCACGGAGATAAAGACGTGGGGAAACATACCATATCCATATCCAAAGTAACAAGAATGCAAAGTTTTTAGAACCCTTTAAAATAGCTAACCACCAAATTTGAGCAGTTGGAGGATTATATTGCAGCTTGCTGCTAGCATAATCGATGTAGATAGCTGGATTATATGTTGCTGTTTCCGGCATCACTTTTTCCAACCAAGCATTGCGGACACCAGGAATATCGATTAGGCGCCTGCGTATATCCAACTCGGTGACAGGATTACAGGTAAGAATTTCATCGGGGGTAAAAAAGTTATTCTCTCGACTATTAACATCGGCAGGATTTAATGCCAGCAAATCCTGAATATCTAGGTTGTTGCGGTAGCCCAAATCTGTGACTGCATAGCACAGTACTTCTAGGATAGTTACACCAGGATCGTGGAGATTATAGTCTGTCCAAAGTTTACCGGATAAAATTTGTAGGTGTTTAATCCCAATATCCCGTAGGGTTTGAAAATCTAAGTAATTGGGAAATTCGGGATTACGCTTCGAGATACTTAGGTATTCCAGCATAGACTTTAGGCGCCTTTAAAATATCAAATATTAGATTTTATGAGATTCTTGACTTAATCTGATTTCAGATGTTATATACTGCTTGCACTTGTAACCAGATGATAAACGGGTACACAAAACAACCACACAAGAGCAATTACTAATCCCAAGGTCAGTAATATCATATATCCTAGCAATTGTTGCCAACGTAATTCCATCTGCTGTTTATATTCAGTAAATTCATTTTTCAACACTTCTAAATCTCGCTGAACTTCTCGAAGCAGCGATTTCCACTTTTCACCCTTACCTGGTTCCTCTCCACTTTTGGCGCAAATTTCTTTTTCAGCTTTCATTTCCCAGAGGGCGCCTTCATAATAAACAATATCGCCTATTTGGTAAGTCTGCCCAGGTTTCCACACACCATAAAACCGATCATCTTTTTTATTCAACTGTGAATTAATTAATTTAGCGAAATTTAATGCCGACAAATGAGTCTTATTTTGGAATAAATTCTCAAGTTCTTGACGAGTGTGAAGGGTCATATTATGAGTAAACATGTTTAACATAGTAAAAAATTGGGTTTATGGTTCTAAAATAATATCTGCTAATGCCTCATAGCCCAGAGTACCAGATGCAAGTTTTTGATTAGCAGGAATTTTAGCTGCTTCCTTAATTGCGTTAATTTCGTTAATAATGTGGGTTTGCTTCGTGGTTACAAGTGATACCGAGGTAAGTATAGATCGCGCGGTTGAAGCAACCACTTCCCGAACATCGCGTTGATTTTGAGAGTGCATTTTAAAATCCACAATATAGTCAACGTAATATTGCTGTTCGATAAAATTTAGAATTGAAGAACGGTAAACAACACCTCCGAAATGAATTTCTGTTCCCTGAGCAACCGTCCAAGGTGCAAGAAAGTTGGTAATTTCTTGCTGCAATGAGCGGCTATAATAGCCAAAGTTTTCGTTATATGGAGATTTAAATTTGACAGCAAACTCCACCCGGATATGTTCGTATTTTGGATTGACAACCTGAATATCTGCCCAGACAGAGCTAACACTAATCAAATATTTCTTGATTTGATCTCGTAGGTTAATGTTGACTTTGGGTTCCAGTTCCTGAGAGATGTTGTACTGCGACATTTTGGGAATTACCACTAAAGTAACAGCCCCAGGTACTAGTTCATCAAATAGCTCATCCTCAGCCACCTGTCCGTGGTTAATACAACGCACTTTATAGATTTCTGGGAATTTTTCTAACACTAACCGTTCGTAATCGAAAATAGTGACAGCGCGACCTTTATGGCGTAGGAGTTCACTAATTCGAGTATAAAAATGATTTGGCTGTTCCTTAATTTTACCACCAAAAGAATTATAGGGTTGTTCTACTTTTTTAATTTCCGGTGCGGAAACAGCTAATTTAGCTATAGTGCCAGATGGTAAGGGAACTGCCAAATGGTTGGGATCATTGCCTTCTTCCGTAAAAGTTACCCGTGCTGCTTGGGTATGGGCGCCAATAATTGAACAAATAGCCTTACTGCGCGCTGGCACACTAGCTTTAATCCAATACAAACTCGAATCAAGGATAGTAGTTTTACTCTTGCTAATGTCCTCTGGAATCGTCAAGTTGATGATACCGTGCGTAATTAACCCATTCGTAGAATCTCTGACGATGCCATCGCTTAGGAGTATCCAATTGTTGTCTTTAAGATAGTACCAATGTATATCTGTTTTCGCTAAATCCTCATCAGCACTTTCTTCCACTACCTGAAATAGTAACGATAAACCCGTGGGTGGTTCGAGGTTTGCCAATCCAATTAATAATTCGCCTTCATTGATAAACTGCGGTAGAAAATAAGGTTGTTTTTCATCCCAATCAGCAAACCCGTCAAATGGGTGCAGATGGAATAATGTATAATCTTCTTTTTCTGCTACTGCAATGTACTTAAGATAGATTTCCTGAATTATAGGTGTGTAAGGTTCATTAATTGTAATGGGTGCAACATTTTCTAAATTCTCGCTAAGTTTAACACCAGGTCGCCATCGCATGAGGGTGCTAGTTGTCTTTTTTTTGTCGTCAACTGTTACAACTTCATAAACAGCTCCATTTACATATAGCCCATCTCTAAAATTTTTGGCTGAAGCTAATGTCTGAATGGCATATTTATGAACATACTCTTCGTGTAGAAAATCCTGGTTGAGTAAAAAACGTAAGAAACCACTATCTGTTTGCAAGTTAAAGCTGGTTAAGTTGTCGATTTTATCACCAGGTAGAGGGGTTTGGGAGGCTGTCCTTTCTACAAGGATGCGTTCCTCAAGACGTGGATTAAAGAGATTGTAATAGCCTAAAGGTGGCAAGCCTTCTAGCGACCAGTCGTGTTGCGTAAGTCGCTTTACCTCAGCGGAAAAATTGCTAAAGTCTTGCTTATCGCTATCTTCATAATACCCACGATAATAGTTCGCTAAATCGTCTGGTAATCCTTGCCATAAAATGTTGACCTTCAAAAGAGAGAGATTTTTCTGAAAAACCTCTTTACTTCCAACATAAAATTTTGCCCCTTTTGTTGGTCTAGCTCCAAAAGGTTGGAATGGTTTGGTTGGATCAATAATAGATAAATCGTTTTGCAGTATTAAGTCGTAAATTTTTATTTCCTTGGTACGTATAGTTAATTTGGTGAGTTGAAGGTGAAGGAAATAATTGTAAGCAGATAAGTCATTTAGTAGTACATCATCTTTTAATTGCAGTCTAGCTACAGGTTGATGGGTTGAAAATTTCGCTCCAGGTAGTTCGGGATGGTAAACATCAATTGGTTCTTGGTCAGCAGCAATGTTTACTTCTAGTGTGAGGGTTTGACCTTGTAAATTTGTTTCGCTGCCTTGCTCTTCTGGTGGGATAATTTTCCCAGTTATCCAGGTTTTTTTGCCGCTAAAATCAACAGTAAAAATCTTAGCTAAATCGCTGGCTTTCACTGTAACAAGCGCTTGATCAAAGGTTAGGGTAAAAATCAGGCTACGGTCTCCTTCCCGCAAATAGAAAATATTACAGGCAATTGCCAATCCTAACTGAGCATGGTCGCGCGTGTTATTGCCAAAAGGCAACCAAGCTTTAACTGCTTGCTCTTGTGGAAAATCTTTGCCTTTACCATCAAACGAGTTCGCCAGGGGTGAGGTGTAAAATCCCAGTAAATGAGTGGGTGTTTCACCAGTAGCAATTTGTTGTGAGTCTAAAAATAACCCTTTCAGGCTAGCGATTTGAGCTTTATGGAGTACAGTTTCAGCATCCAGTTTGTAAAACAATTCTGCACCACTAGCGTCTTTACCAGCTGTAAAGCGAGTTTCGGCGCCTAACTTATATTCTGTTTGGGATTTAGCCAGTTCAAATATTAAGTGAGCATGGTCTGGTTCAGCGGGGCGATCGCTCAAGCGCAGCACTTGATGGTAAAAAAAGTCAAGATGCCTTTGAGTCATGCGATTGAGGTCATCTCTGGCTGGTTGCATTACCTGCCAAAAGGCGAAATACAGCGATAGGTGGGGCGGATGATCTTGTCTAGCTGTTAGGCTTTCGTGGAGATGTTTAGGCGCCAGTTGGATGATCTGGCGGTAATTTTTAAACAGCGCTTGAAATACAAAGTCTAATTCAACTCGTGCTTGTGAAGCTTTACCGCTCAAAAGTATCTCAATAGTTTCAAATTCTGGGCTAATTTGTAAATCAAATACCTCAGCAAAATCTTCATAGAAATTTGTTGGTGCTTCTTTAGCAGCTTGCTCAAAGGACTGTATTCGCTTGAGAGCTTCGATTAAATTTGTTTTAACTAATCCTTTAATTACAGATTTGAGCTTGGTGTACGGTTCTAACTTTTCATACCACTGCTTGATTTGCTGCAAAACTTGGCGCCAGGTAGCTAATATAGGCTTCAGGGTCTCCGGCTTCTCAAGCGAGCGATTTTTAAGAAAAATATCCAAATTTTTTGTATAGTCATCTTTAAATTTATCAGGGCGGGTTTTACTAATCAAGGCGATCTGCACGGGGGTGCTAACAAAAAAGTCTTGCCAGTTATCATATTTTGTGTTGTCATCTTTGTAGTAATTAACCTGGTGACTAAGTGTGTAAGCAAAGACTAGAAAATCAGCCAGATCGCCCTCGTCAACTTTGACATAATCAGGTGACAGGGCTGGGACTTGTCGCTGACCCTGGCTCACACCATCACGCATTAATGGATTTTTAGGTGGCTCGCGGCGGATGTTCATGGGTTTTTAGACTAAAAATCAAACATTTGAAATACTTCCCACTGGCAGCATCAGGGGAACTTCACCTGTGCTAGCAACCGGAAGTAGGTTACCAGTACTTTCTTCTAGGTAGAAGGGATACACAAAATTAAAGCGAGAATTGGTATTGAGAATCGTGTAATCTACGATAAGATTAACGCGACCCTGTAATTGTTCATCCTGGCTAATATCTAGCCCATTGAGCAAGATACGAGGTTCATGGTAAAGAATAGAAGTACGTAGTTGTTCTTTAAGACTACTAGTAATGGTGGGATTGAGAGGTTCAAACAGAAAATCTTGAAGATTACAACCGTAGGTCGGTTGCATTACTCGTTCTCCCAAAATGGTAGATAAGAGAATTTGTAGACTCTCACATATATCTTTCTCCGCACTTACTAGCCGTACACTTCTGGCATTTATATTAAAAGTGGGCGGAAATCCCCAACCTGTTCCCAAAAAGGCTTTATTATTGTTTTCCATTTAACCTCCAATCAGCACATTAAAGGCTCCTAACACAATTGACCCTCCGTGGGCTGTGGTATCCCCCATCCGGGCAGCGGGTTTACCTCCAATCAGCACGGTTGTTGAACCCAGGATGATGGTATCTGGTGGTCCAGTACAGGTACATATATCCCCAACTACAGCTGCTGGTATCCCAGCAATTAAGACATTTGGTATTCCTGGGCTGACAATCGGTCCACCAACATGAGGGACAAGCGCAGTTACCATTGGACAAACATGCATATCGGTGAGACGGGCAGCAGGTTTTCCCATCGCTTTCTCCTTACTTGGTATAATTAATCTTCTTTTTACTACGTTAATTAATCTGCACTAATGAACCTTTCAGTATTGCAATTGCACTAGTAGATACTTCTGCCCCAGCATTACCTTGGGCTTTGAATTGAGCATTAGCTTTGGCATTCACATTCAAGCCCTCAATACTGGTATCCTGTGTAGCTTTGAGTGTGAGTTTGCCTGTAGCCTCCAGAATAATATCTTTAGGACTTTTGATGCTGATACCACTATTATTCATGGTCATAGTATTACCATTTTGGTCTTTCAAGGTAATACCCTTATCTTCATCGGAGATGATAATTTTGTTACCTCCTGGTGTTTCAAGGGCGATAATTTTCTTCTCGTCGTCAAAGCTAATCTTCATTTGGGAACGGGTAAAAAAGCCCTTGTGATGGTTTTTGTCAGCGGCTTTTAGAGGCGCCGATTTAGCGCTACTATTGAGCATTCCCAGCACGATAGGGTCACGAGGGTCATCGTTGAGAAAACCTAGAACTACCTCGTCTCCAATTTCCGGGCGAAAGAAGGAACCACGATTATTTCCCGCGTCTAATGTGGCAATCCGACACCAAATACCCTCACTTTTAAAGTCAATTGTTGGGGTTTTAACTAAAATGCGATCTTCTCCATTGGGATCGTCCTGCAACTGTACTACTACCCCAATTTGTAAACCGTTAACACCAGGAAGTAGTCCTGATGCGGGTCGCTCAACAATATCTGTTTCTTGATAAAACCATTGATTGCCCACTCCCAAATATATCTGTGTATACCAGGCGCCGCCAATCATTTCGTGGCGTACACCAGAGACATAGGCTAACCCATTAAAGCGTTTACCTACTCCTTTTAGCTCGACTAAGGTATCAGGTTTAGCATCGGGGAAACCAACAGTCTTTGCCCGTCCTTGAATTTTAGCTAACCGACTTTTTAGTAGTTGGGCATTTGCCCAGGCTCGCAATTCCGGCTCTTCTAACCTACCACTGTGGCGTAGTTCCCAGGCGCCAGGTGCAATTGCATTTGCTAATTTCTGACCTGATAAATTGCCCTGATTATTAACTGTAGGCTCAGTTGCATCAACTTCAAGCAACGTTTGCTTTGTATAGTTCCAAGCCTGAGCTTTGACTGCTTGATGCTGGGTTCTTGCATCAATTTCGGCTTCAAATTCTAGCAGGTTAACCCCATAGCTGAGAGTAATGAGGGGGCTACCACTGGTACTAGGCGCTTTTACCTTCAGTTTTCCATCTTCCGCGAGGACAATCAACCCGTTCATCTCGGCACGTGAGAGAATAAAATCCCAATCACTAGCATAGTATTGGACAATTTCTGGACGTTTAACTGAGGTACTCACCACATCCTGCGATATACCACTGTAACTCTTGATAATTTGTGCTATGGCATCGCTGTCTTTGAATTCGGTAAAATAACGACTATGGCGACCGATAGTTAACTTTGTGGCAACATCTTTGCAATCAAGAATGAGCATAGAATTCCCATTTGCACCAACTTTAATTGCATGTTTAACAATCAGCCCTTTAAACATCCTTTTGTCCTTGCCATCATAACCAATGGCAATTTCCACTTCCTTACCCGGAATTAAGTCAGAAGTCTCACTCGCCGCGAAAGTTTCTTCTGCAGCTTCACCATCCCGCAGGACGATTTTTGCTGTTGGTATCCGGTTAACTGCTCGGTTAACTATTATAGATAACACACTATACTCATTTGTAATGTCTTTACCATCAGAAAGTAATTTAAAGGTCGCGACATTGTAGAGCGAGTTAGTGGGAATAATTAGATCGCTCATAGTTCAGTTTTTTCTAAGGGTGGAAACCTCAAGTCAGTATTAGTCTTTAGACGACGAAAATTGACTAGACCGTTGACTTTGGCAATTTGTAGGTAATAGGATGGGTCTTCATAAATGCGATAGGTCATCAAGGGCAGGTTATACCCTGCTGTAACTTTGCTTTGGTGGGTGAGGTCTGGAGATTTTTTGTTTTCTTCCAGCAATCTCAGTTTCTGCTCAACATAGCTAGTAAAAGTGGCACTCAACTTGGCTCGTAGGGGGCTACCATTGGGGTCAAACAAGGTGTAACTAACCTGGAGATTGGTCAGGAGACAGTTAAAGCCATATTCCCCGTAACCGAAAGAAAAATTCCCCCACAACAAACGCAGAAAATTAGGCTTGTGGGTCTCAGGGTTCATTGTGTAGGTCAACCGGAAAAAATCTTGTAGTTGCCCAATGATGTCTTGGTGAAATTTTCCAGGATTTTGTTTATCAGGAACTACACCAGTTCCATCTAAGGTAAAATCCAGTTTAAGCTCTTGCGGTCGAGTGAATTTATATTTTAGATCGTTATGCTGTGAACCCTGAGCTTGGTTGCGGTCGTATTCGATTTGAAACTGTTGGGAAAACTGTTCTGGATTAATAGGTAGCTCGAACTCCCCAAGCTTATTTTGATAGCGATTGTCTTTATATATCTCAAGCTTAACTTTAGTGAGTTCACCTGTTTTAGTGCGTTTACCAAGCATAGATTAACGCTCCGATTGTTCCTTAATAATAGCTAGTACCTGTTCTACACAGGCAGCAATGATATCAGCGCGATTACCTACATTTGTATTATTTACTGCTCGCCCTTGATTGGTGTTTTCTTCATGCTCTCCATCGTTGACCGAAGCTTTGATGACTAACTCTCTAATTTCCAGTGGCATTGAGTCCTCCTCATATATATCTGTATATGTAGAATTTATAAAGCTGCTTGACTCAAACAAGTGATAACCATTGAGCAATAGCTACTTCTGTTTCTCAAAATAGCTATAATTCAACTCCAGCGATTCAATTGCCAGGGAGTTTTGTTCGGCATTAAATTCGGAAACTGACCATTTTTTAGGCCAAGCATTAATTACTTTCCATGTAACGAGTGGCTCGATACTTGCAGGAGAATTGTTAATAGATAAACCGTGAACATGTAACAGCCTTACTAACAAATTCATGGGGCGGATGTCAAAGTTGAGAATGGCATCCATGCACCAATCCACCATTTTGGAATCTTTTACTAAGCCTCGCTTCAGTACAAGTGGGTTGTATTTTGTGCGTACTGGCAAAGCATGTTCAAAGCGATTTTCGCCTCCCTCCTTTAATGTTTCAGTCTGCATGTCTACACTCAGACCTGTAACGCTTTGAAAGCGGGTTTCCACTACCTCGCTCAGGTTTTCGCCTTGAAAACTGACATCGAAAAAGAAACTAACCGGAGGATAAGTATATACCATAGCTAACGTTTTGTGAATAACTTTTGTAGTTAAAACTACTACTTGTACTCAACGGTCAGTCCTTCGTGAACAATCTCAATTGTTTCAATAGCAACCTCGTTACCATCACTTTTGAGTTCGGTAGAATTTGCCTTCGTCGGCCACGCGCGATTTACCTTCCAGACAACGACTGGCTCATGCTTCTCATTCAACAAACTAATCGTCAGATCGCGACGCTCGATTGTATTCAAAGCCACCGTATTCCACCACTTGAAGAAATCGCTGTCCCCTTTAATAGTGCCTCGTTTCATAGTGATAGGCCCATACTTCTGCATACCAGGCATTTGTAACTTGTTATACTGGGGCATATTTCCTTCACGATATTCAATTGGTTGAGTTTCCACATTTAGTCCAGAAACTTCGGTGAATCCTAAGCGTTCGCCGCCCCATTCTACCTGAAAATGAAACTTAGGTAACGGATACTTAATTTCAGCCATGATTAGTTAATAAGTTTTAGTAGTAATTTTGATCAATGGTCTTTCGTAAGGTGGGCACTGCTAGCCCTCAACTTTCCTGCATCTTGTGAGAGAATCTCAAGATAATAAATTCAGCTGGTCGCACTACAGCCATGCCAATTTCGATAATCATGCGACCTTCAAGAATGTCTAGTGCTGTCATTGTTTCATTCAGCCCTACTTTTACATAAAAGGCTTGCTCAGGTTTGGCGCCAGCTAATGCACCAGCTCGCCATTGTAGAATCAGAAAATTTTCGATCATGGCTTTTACTTTAACCCAGGTATTGGCATCATTGGGTTCAAAAACAAAGCCCTCGGTCGCTTTCTTGATCGATTCTTCTGCCATGTTGAAAAATCGTCGTACCGATATATAGCGCCACTCGTTATCATTACCTGCCAGGGTACGGGCGCCCCAAATTAAGGTACCTTTTCCAGTGAAAGCACGAATTACGTTAATAGACTTGCCTGTAGTGTGAACGTTTAGCTGATCCTGCTGTTCATTTGTAATTTTGAGGATAGGTTTAATTACTGAAGCCAGGGCAACATTAGCTGGAGCTTTCCAGACACCACGGGTGTTGTCGGTCTTGGCATATTGCCCAACTACTAATGGTGAAGGCGGAAGTACTAGGGGCATTTGGTCTATAGCTGCTTTGATTAAGGCATACTGAGTACCGTCGGCGCCAGGGGTAGTGGCAGGGTTATAGGTATTCATAGTATCAGCAGGCACTTCAGGCTGTCCATCTGTACTACGGAAGATGTTAACCTCATCTTCTTTGTAGAAGTAGTTGAAAATAGTTTCAATATTTGGGGTATAGACTGCGCCATATTTCAAGTTGTCCAAGGGCAGGTTTAATGCCCGAAAAGTTTCCGCCGCATTTAAGATGGTTTGGGGTGGGGTAGGTAGTTTGAGATCCATGACCGTAAACCGATCTTGTAACTTACCACATTGCTCTAACGCAGCAGTCATAAGACCTGCGTAGTCAGCATCGCTAAGGCTTTGGCTTTCTGGAAAAACTAGCAGGGTTACTTCATCTTCCTTTGCAACTTCAGCAAGAGCATTTCTTAAGGCATTAACATCAACCGTACCGCTCATCAGACCGACTGAGACAATATAGCAAGGACCACCACCATTATCAAAAAAAGCCTGCATGGCGTAGTAGAGGTTGTTGGGACTGGGTGTAACAATCCGTGCATTTACCTCACGACCAATCAACTTGCCTGTTTTATCGTTAGTGTCTTTGATAACAACTTGAATTGTCTTTTCATTATTGGCTTTACCAAAAAATTGTTCGTATTCCAGTAACGAAGTAATTCGTATTGGTCGCAGAATTGGGTTAGCGGGGTCGGCGTGAAAGTTTTCGACACCATACTTAGCCATTTGAGTGTAGCCAATAAAGGCTGGAATTGCCGTTTCAACCTGGGCAACTGAGGGTGGGAATTTTGGAATTTCCTCGATATAAACGCCTGGAGTTCTGTAAGTACTTGCCATGTTTGTGTGTTTAACGTAATAGGTGATTAATTACAAATGGATATCAGAAAAAATGGTGATTGGCTTTTTTTCTGTTTTGAGATCGCTCTGCGTTTCCGGCTTTATCAGCGTTACCCCTGGTGCTGGTAGCAGATGGTCTTTACCATCGGTGAGTAGGCGCCTGGGTCGCCTAAGTAAACCTTGTGGTCTTTTAGTAAAGAAAGTTTTGTCATCTTTTAATACAAAATTAGATAACTCGTCTTCGGTAAAGCCGTGAGGGCGTTCGTAGCGATATCGCCAATGAGTTGCCCGGTTTTTAAAGCGAATGACGTAGGTTCGGGGTTGAATCAGAGTCTGCTTGTCTTGAGGCTTCAATAAACAGAAAGCCTCAGGCACCAGGTTTGAATTCAGCACGATTTCTACAAGCCCAAAGGCATCACGAGCAACAATAGGGTCAAAGAGTACAAACTCATCCACCTGTGTACCATCTAGATATAGGCGATAGCGGCCAGGTATTTGCCCGGAAAAATTTAGGCTGGTGGAGAGCGCATTACCAGGAGTATGAGTGTCCGGAACTGTAACTTCAAAAATAAAAGATTCCTGCTCATTTGCATCTAATAAATTCCAACGAAAGGTTTTGCCAGGAGACGCATTAGAGATAGTATGTAGTCGGGAAAGCACCTGTCGAGGCAGTTGGTCTAGCTCTGAAACATACTGACTAAGAGGCAGCGTATCCCAATCACTAACATTAGGGATCGCACTGGCAGAGATATAATCGCGCGTTGCTTCCAGAGTTTTGCCATTGTGAGTCACTAATTGTCCCAGCTTATATTCGGTATTGGCTTTATAAGCTGGCAGGGTTTTAGTCAAGAATAAGGCATGACCCTGATTACCTGAGAGGTTTGAGAAATAATAAATCTGTTGATGGTTTGTGGTTAAAGGAAGGTTAGTAAAATTGGCAAAGTAGCTATCGCGCACCACTAACCAGAATGTCAACCGTTCAGAACGAGTAACTGGTAGCAAAGTTCTAAAACTATCCGATGATACTTGTTCCACACGGGCAAAAATACTTGCCCCCCGTGGCTGTGGGCGAAAGACCCAACGTAGATTTCGTAATATCTGCTGACATTCTGTAGTGGGCACTAAAGTTAACGTGTCAGAAATATCGTAGTTAGCTGGTGACTGAGGAGGATCGGGCTGACCCAAGTAGTAGTCGTGCCATATCTCCAAATCAAGGATTTTTTTGTATAGAATTTGCATAGCCTGCTATCTCTTACTCATTGACGGAGATTCCTGATATAACTTCGCTTTCGGCTTGCCGTTTTTGGGCTTCTACTGCTACAAGACGGGCACGGTAGAGTACAAAAGGCACTTGTTTACCACCTAACGAACCCCAGAGATGATTAAGTTGCTCAAAGGTGGGAGAATATAGGTCTAACATGACCCGCACATCGCGCGAGATACTACCATTTCCAGGCGTAGAGGTAAATGATATTTCCTGTTGCGACTGAAAAAATTCCACCACGCGCGTCAAGAGTCTAAGGGCTGTTTCGTACTGATTGTGCAATGAGGAAAAAAGAATAAATAGGTTGAGGTTTACAGGAGGGTTTTGATAAATAGTCCGCCCGTTTTCCAATCGATAATGACTAGCATTTTTGAGCGTAGACTCTTCTTGTAGGTTGACCAAACTCATCACCACATGCCCATTTAGTTGATTATTGGGTCCACCAAGTTCTTCTGCCATGCCAATGTTATCTATCAGAACCTGACTTTGACCAAATTCCGGCTCAACCTCAAAGATGTAACGCTGCAAAGCAACCTGTATCAACCTCATTGCATCAAATATCATAATTAAGTTGGTGAATTAATCAGCCCAATGTTTGATGTATTACAGCCTAAAAAGCTCATTTCATCTTTAGGTGCGGCATAGCCTTACTTACTAAAAAGCTCATTCCATCTGTTACTAACATCTGTAGTAGTGTTTCAAAAATAAAACAGGAATTATATATTATATAGATGCTTTTCAGAAAGCTTCGCGTAGAGTACGTCGATGAAATTCACTTCTGCAAAAATATTAATTTAGATGCTCCTTTTCTATACTATTAAAACATTTTTTGAGTGTTTTGGTTCTCAGAATATTTTTTACGTTGTAAAACTTAATAACTCCTTTTTTATTGTTGAAAGTGTAAATCAGAGCTTCATCTAACTAATTTCATTTTCTGTTATTAAGTTTTCTAACTCATCCAAAATCTTAGTAATCCGCTCTTGATTATGATTATTAATCACAAATTTTTTCTTACGTAACAGCTTGTTGATTTGGCTGAATCGCTCAATTACAACATCGTCTGGCTTGCTTTTTGATTCCAATTTAAGTTCCTTGACTTTTTTCTTAATATTACTCAAAGATAAGTTTTCAGCAATTGCTATGTTTAGCAATTCAGATCGTAGTTCTTCTGACTTCACCTGTGCAATTGCTTGGGCTTTTGTGTATTCAATCTCACCACGCCGCAGTGCTGACAGAATATCGTTCGGAAGATTAAGTAAAGGAAGCCGACTAGAACGGAAAGTTCCAGCATTAAATTTTCCTAGTTTCGATAATACTGATTCAATTTGCTCAAGTTGAATCAGAACGTTCTGATTCAATTCTTGACCTCTTTGTTTAGCATTGAATGCCTGGTGAAAAATTGATATAACTTTACTAGTGTCGATTTCCAGAGATAGTGCTAGTAATTCTAACACTGCCTCAGTTTCTTCAACCGGATTCAGGTCTTCCCTCTGTAAGTTCTCTATTAGAGCAACCTGCATAACTTCTTTGTCATCTAGCTCATGCAAAACGATAGGTACTTCAAATAGTCCTGCTTCACGCGCGGCTCTTATGCGTCGCTCACCAGTTACAAGTTCATATTCCCCATCATTAACTAGGCGAACTATCACAGGCTCTAAAATACCGTGTTTTTTAATTGACTGTATCAGTTGAGCAAGCTTGTTAGGGTCAAAGTAACGACGTATTTGCTTCAGAGGTAATTGGATTTTGTCGATTGGAACTGTAGTGCATTGTTTAGGGAAACTTGTATAGTTAAAATCCATGCTACTATTTCGCAATACTGGGCTAAATTTTTCTGATAGCATTATGCTCTCCCTAAATTTTGGGTAATAAATTTAACTGATTTTTTACAATTAGTATAAAACTTAACTAATGGTAAGAGATTGATGTCAGTGCTAAATTTTCCTAACTGCTCCGTTTCTATACTTAAAATTTAGGAGAGAAATATGAGGATGTTGTGAAGATTGTGACTATTTTGGCTTTGTAACTTCATTTACAGGAGACTAAATTATACTAATGTAAAAAAATATTGACTATATAGCTGTATAACATTAAATACATGTATACATAGATTTATTATTACTCGCTACATAATCTTCCCAGCCTTACTAAATTCCCGCTTGATAGCGTTAAGTAGGTTCTCTTGACCAATAACTACATTGCCATGCTGTAATGCTTGCAAGCAGCAATGTTGTACCGCATTCATAATGTCGGAACCACTCAGTTCATAAGTACTCGAAAGTTGAGCTAGGTCTACGTCTTTAGTGAGTTGTACTTGAGATGGAAAAGCCATTTGCCATAATTGTTGTCGTTCTTTGGGGCTGGGCATTGGGAATTGGATGATTGATTGAAACCTACGAACGAAAGCCTCATCGATGTTACTCTTAAAATTGGAGGAGAGAATCACTAAACCGTCGTAGTTTTCGACCCTCTGCAATAGATAGCTGACCTCCTGGTTAGCATACTTATCATGAGCGTCACGGACATTAGTGCGCTTGCCAAACAAAGCATCAGCCTCATCGAAAAACAAAATCCAATCCTTACTTTCTGCTCGAGCGAAAAGATTGGCAAGGTTTTTTTCCGTCTCACCAATAAATTTTGACACCACCATCGACAGGTCTACTTTGTAAACATCTTTACCAGTATATTTTCCCAAGAGGCTAGCGGTAAGGGTTTTGCCAGTACCAGGAGGACCAGAAAAGAGGACTCGGTAGCCCAACTTCAGCTTTTTTTTCATACCCCATTCATAAAGAATAGTTTGACCATAATTGATCCAAGCTTCTAAGTCGCGAATCTGTTGTAAAGTCTGGCCATTGAGAACTAAATCCTCCCACTCCATCTCAGTGGTGATAAGCTGTGCAGGAAAATCCATACTGAAATGGGGGCGCCTTGAGTATCCTTGGGTAAACAGGTCGATATAATCCTGAGTCATAATCAGCTTACCGCTCATTTGGGGTTCACCGTCTGCGGGCGGTTCCAGGTAAAGTACGCGCTCACGGGCAAAAGGATGTTCCTCACTAAAAACTTGCTGAAGACACAGGCGATCGCTTAACTGACTGCCTCCAATAATAAACAGCACTGTTTCACCAGTTGGCAAGAAGCCTCGGTAAGATTTGCCGCGCCAGCCACCTATTTGAGGATAATCACCAGGGTGGGGCAACTGAGCCATAATTAGCCTATCAAAGAAATCAGGTTTTAGGTGGGGGGCTAGAGCTATCAATAAAGTCAGTTGTGCGGCAATATCCAATTGATACTTACAAATAAACCAGGTTAGAGGGCTTTCTGCGGTCAACCATTGATCTGGTAGACTCGGCATTGGCTTCTGAGGCTGTCCATATTCACTAAAATAGGAGTCCATACGCCACTGGATTACTTCAGCCAAGTAGCCAAGTGCCGTTTCTAGAGTATTAATATCTGGCAAAAGCATCATTAATTTATATATGGTTATATTATATGCGCCACAAAGGCATAAGTGGCATATCTTACAGCAACTTGGGTTTATATATGTAGTTTTTAACTAATGTATCAATTTTAGCGCTGCTTGTGGATTCCGTAATAAATTAGATTTGTGAACAATCACAAGCAGATTTTAGGTGCAAAATCTGGTCAATCATCTCGCAAGCCAAGCAGATTAATTTTAAGCGGTTATAAAATTAAACATCATTAACTTTTTCTTACAATATCAGCTTGTCTCAATATTTCCGCTTATTTGGACAAGTAAGAATTAATTGTAATAGTATCAAACCTAAGAAAAAAATTTCGACAATACAACTGTGTAAAAACCAATATCCTCGATTTCAGGCACGCCCGAAGTCGGGGATATGAGCATTTTAAAACAGGAGAAGTCCCTAATGCGGTTGCCAGTTCTTCTGTTTACTCACGCGACTTCCCGACTGCGGCGCCCAGACGATAACCGATACCGTATAAAGTTTCAATTAAATTACTAGAGGCGCCTTTCTCCTTTAATTTGTGTCTCAAACTTTTAATATAGGCACCAACAGCTTCTTCCCCAGGAGTATCTTCGTTAGACCAGAGATGCTCCAAAATCATGTTGCAACTAAATATTCGTTGGCTATCTCGTAAAAAATGTAAACAATCGTGTACTATTAGCAACAATCGGGCAAGGCGTTCTTCCATACGATGCAAACGATTACAAACAGATGTTTGGGAGACTTGAGTCAAGCGCGCCTGAATATAACGAAGTAACAAGGATTGAAAATATCCTCCTTTATCAAACTCAGCTTTCAATTGTTTTGCTTCTATACGTATTGCACTACCAGCAACTTGAACCACTGCGAGGCTAATGCTTGAATTGCCACCTAATATGATAGGAAGACCTACCATCCCTTCTTTGCCAATTAAACCAATTTCTACTGATGCGTCCTCTTTCGTCATCGCAACCAAAGAAATCATGCCTTGATTCGGAAAATATGCATACTTCATAACTTCTCCTGGTTGATAAATAACTTGGTGGAGCGGTAAATCTACATCCTCAGATTGTTGAATTAGAGATTGATATTCTTCTGTAGGTAAAGTTGCAAGTAATAGATTTTGTGGCGTTTGGTTAGATAAACTGTTCATATATTTCTCCCTTTCCCAAATAGAATTACGCTGATTTTTATCAACTGGGACATGAAGTTAAATATTTAGGCTTAGTTTTTTAACCAAGCAATGAATTGGAGTTAAATTAATAGTCATCTTTACGGCAGCATAATGCTAGCTACCTAAGTTGATTTCGGTAAGCTTGTCCTGCTTCATCTGTACGGTTATGTAGATAAATAAATACTTAGGCTTTTAATTTGTGATAAGCTTTAACTAGATTATTATGTTCATACCGAATTTTGGCATAACATCCACAAGCTTCAACTTCTAGACCTTTCGATTCAAAGTCTGAATTTTGCCACGACTGTAATGTATTAATCCAGCTTACTGTAGTCCAGTTGCAACTTCATTAAAATGTGCTGGTCGTTAGACATAATAAATGACAGTCAGTTGCTTTGCTTAATACAAGGCAGCAGAAATAGTAAATAGTTAGATACAGTAAATGGTGTTTTTTAGATTACCCTAAAATACAGGAAAAGGAAAAATAGCTAAGAAGAAGAACAGTAGTAGAATTAGTACACATATGTTTAAGAATATGTGCCTGCTAATCAAGTCATGTGTGGAAGTGTTTAACATAGCTGTACCTCCTGTCTATCTTCCTATCTATATATATTAAAGAGAAGTTGAGGAAGTCGTGAGGATGCTAACTTTACTTATGTTTCGTGAATATACTATACTTATTGTTTATAAATTTTAACTAATGTATACTTACGTTAATAAAAATTACAGTTAATTCGTATTCTTTACAATCTTCACATTTAAAAAATATTGTTAAGTTAGATAGAAGAAGTGATTAAAACAAGCTTCTAATTTATCTTTCTGTGACATTTGGCTATAACTATGAATAATTGTCTTTGTTGCTCTAATAGATTACTACTCCCGGTTCGCGGAAATTAAATTTATTGATTTTGTCGTAATTGCTGGCAAAGTATACCTGTATTTTTTGATGAAAAAGACTTTACATCAAAATTGGAATGTGTTAAATAGAAGTGAAACAATAAATATTTGCTTAAACTCATACAGGCGCCGAAAAATTAAATTTTGATAAGCAAAATCAGGTTTATCCTCAAAATTCCCTCATATTTTTCCTATAATCTCAAAGGCAAAGCAAAATAGTTTTCTTTTACTAACGAACTATGGTACTTACCAACCAGATAGCGGAAAATTCTCCTTTAACCACAGAACAGCTAGGTAAAATAAATGCTTATTGGCGCGCTGCGAACTATCTTTCAGTTGGACAAATTTATTTATTGGATAATCCTCTTTTGCAAAAACCCCTCACCCTTGAGCAGGTTAAACCAAGATTGCTTGGTCACTGGGGCACAACTCCTGGTTTAAACTTTATTTACGTACACTTAAATCGAATTATCAACAAATATGACCAGAGTGTAATTTATATCGCTGGTCCCGGTCATGGTGGTCCAGGGTTAGTTGCGAATACATACCTTGAAGGAACTTACAGCGAATACTACCCTAACATATCCCAAGATGTGGAAGGGATGAAAAAACTTTTCAAACAATTTTCTTTTCCTGGTGGTATTCCTAGTCATGTTGCACCAGAAACTCCTGGTTCAATACATGAAGGTGGTGAACTTGGCTATGCATTATCCCATGCTTATGGCGCCGCATTTGATAACCCTAACTTAATAGTTGCTTGTGTTGTGGGTGATGGAGAAGCAGAAACAGGACCTCTAGCAACCAGTTGGCACTCGAACAAGTTTCTCAACCCAGCAAGTGATGGTGCTGTTTTGCCAATTTTACATCTCAATGGGTATAAAATTGCCAACCCTACCGTACTGTCACGTATCAGCCACAATGAACTCGAAAGTTTGTTTATCGGCTATGGATATAAACCTTACTTTGTTGAAGGTTCTAATCCAGAAACTATGCACCAATTGATGGCAGCAACATTAGATACATGCATTGAAGAGATAAAAGATATTCAACGCAAAGCACGGTCACACGGTTTTGATGAACGCCCTCAAATGCCTATGATTATTTTGAGAAGCCCCAAAGGGTGGACAGGACCTTCATATGTTGATGGGAAAAAGACTGAGGATTATTGGTGCAGTCACCAAGTCCCTTTTGGGGAGTTAGCAAGCAAACCCGAACATATTCAACTTCTGGAAGCATGGATGAAAAGTTATAAACCAGAAGAACTATTCGACCAAAATGGTAGGCTAATACCTGAATTAACTGAGCTGGCGCCACTTGGGCAGCGAAGAATGGGAGATAATCCACACGGTAATGGTGGTATTCTGCTGCGAGATTTAAAAATGCCAGAATTTCAAGATTATGCCATCACTGTTACCAAACCTGGTACAGTTGAGGTCGAATCTACCCGTATAATGGGTAAATTTCTTCGGGATGTAATGAAACTAAACTTGGAAAGTCGCAATTTTAGGTTATTTGGTCCCGATGAGACAGCTTCTAATCGTCTTGGCGATGTTTTAGAAGTAACCGACAGAACTTGGGTTGCACCAACCATACCTGAAGACGACCATCTTGGAACTGATGGTCGAGTTATGGAAATTTTAAGCGAACACACATGTCAAGGCTGGCTAGAAGGCTATTTGTTGACAGGTCGTCATGGTTTATTTTCGTGCTATGAAGCATTTATTCACATTATTGATTCAATGTTGAATCAACACGCTAAATGGTTAAAGACGACTCGACATATACCTTGGCGTAGACCGATTGCATCTCTTAACTATTTATTAACATCACATGTATGGCGCCAAGACCATAATGGGTTCTCACACCAAGACCCTGGTTTTATTGACCATGTGGTCAACAAAAAGGCAGACGTAATTCGGATTTATTTACCTCCTGATGCCAATACTTTGCTATCTGTTACCAACCATTGCTTAAGAAGCCGTAATTATGTCAATGTTATAGTAGCTGGCAAACAACCCGCCTTACAATATTTAGATATCGATGCGGCGATTAAGCATTGTTACAAAGGAATTGGAATTTGGGAATGGGCAAGCAATGACAAAGGTTGTGAACCTGATGTAGTAATGGCTTGTGCGGGGGATATTCCCACCTTAGAGACCTTTAACTAGAAACGTGAAGTCTAAATCTTTTTTCCCAGCTACTGGATTGATATCACAGTGGTCATCGTCACCACGAACACCACCATCTTCATCCCAGAGTTCGTAATGAACTACAGTACTATTAGTGGAAGCAGGAATAAATTTAAATGTTTGCCAAGCTGGTGAAATATCGGCGCGATCTAGTTGCATTGCCTCAATAAATAGTTGATTATTTATAGGTATCGGCTCAATAAGTTGGGGTAAATAGTGATTATCTTTGTTGTCTATATTTA